>Ga0308159_1000123_pt1 | contig 280743 bp, 235 predicted proteins | sample PhyCR1_FD_201040 | JGI IMG/M metagenome (GOLD analysis project Ga0308159, IMG submission 201040) | Phyllosphere microbial communities from UC Gill Tract Community Farm, Albany, California, United States - DLSLC.R1 | ecosystem: Host-associated > Plants > Phyllosphere > Unclassified | place... | reverse complement strand
GTCCCTATCTGCCGTGGACGTTTGAGATTTGAGAGGGGCTGCTCCTAGTACGAGAGGACCGGAGTGGACGAACCTCTGGTGTTCCGGTTGTCACGCCAGTGGCATTGCCGGGTAGCTATGTTCGGAAAAGATAACCGCTGAAAGCATCTAAGCGGGAAACTTGCCTCAAGATGAGATCTCACTGGAACCTTGAGTTCCCTAAAGGGCCGTCGAAGACTACGACGTTGATAGGTTGGGTGTGTAAGCGCTGTGAGGCGTTGAGCTAACCAATACTAATTGCCCGTGAGGCTTGACCATATAACACCCAAGCAATTTGCTTAAGAAGCGAGTTGCGGTGTGTGAAGACGATACAAACCGAAAGTTTGCGAACACACAAATCTATTACATACCCATTCGCTGGCACGTTGCACAAGCAACGGACTGGCTACCGAATTTCTTGACGACCATAGAGCGTTGGAACCACCTGATCCCATCCCGAACTCAGAAGTGAAACGATGCATCGCCGATGGTAGTGTGGGGTTTCCCCATGTGAGAGTAGGTCATCGTCAAGATTAAATTCCGAAACCCCAACTGCATATGCAGTTGGGGTTTTGTCTTTATGTAGAAGTTACTGATTTTGCTGACACGTTCTACTTTCAAGTTGAACGGATCGGCCACAGAATTTCTTGACGACCATAGAGCGTTGGAACCACCTGATCCCATCCCGAACTCAGAAGTGAAACGATGCATCGCCGATGGTAGTGTGGGGTTTCCCCATGTGAGAGTAGGTCATCGTCAAGATCAAATTCCAAAACCCCTGTCTGCTCACGCAGACAGGGGTTTTGTTTTTGTGCGCTATAAAGCCTGGGCTGTGTGACAGAAGCAGATTGCAGGACGGATTCAGGGCTTTCTCAGCATCGAGTAAGCAGCCATCAAGACCGCACTTGCTTGCCTCTTACGCCCTGTTCTTACGCATCTTGCTGCTTCTACGGGCGATTAACTTACGCCACCAGATATAGATGCCGGTCAGTGCCAGCACGGCAATCAGAACGCCCAATAGAGCAATGATCACCTGCCCCGTGGTACCGATGATCCTGCCTCCATGTATGGGCAGTTGCAGTCGGTAGAAGCGCTCTCCGAGGGTTCCTTGCCCCGCTATCTCCTGCCCCAGCAAGCGCCCATCCGTACCGTGGAAGAACAGCCAGGACTTACCATGGGCTTGGCTGTCATGCCGACCAAAACCTGCTCCATAGAAGTTGTATTCAAAGCTGTAATACAACTCACCAATCGTCTCCTTCAAGCCCAGCCGCTGCCCCTCTTCCAGAGCCCGTTCATAGGCCTGTTGATAAGTCAGCCGGGTTATCCCCAGCTCTGCCGCCGGTACTCGTCCCCGAGCTTCATAGACGCTGGGTTCGATGGACGAGAGCAATGACACCACGGGTTTGAACACCTGGCTCGGCAGGTTCATGGCCACGCTACTGATGGCGATCGGCAGCAGTAGTAGCCATAACCACAAGCCTGCGGCGCGATGCAGGTCGAAGTTGAGCCGATAGGCATGGCCGCCCTTGATCTTCCAGGCCGTGGCCCACTTGCGCCAGAACGGCCGTCCACGAGGGAGGGTCAGCAGCAAGGCAACAAAACAGTCGATGACCCAGGCAATGGCCACCAGCCCCATCAACCACAGCCCCCAATTGCCGGGCAGGCTCAGGTTGTAATGGAACTCCAGCAGAAAAGGCACCAAGTTCTGCCGCTGGAAGCAGCAGGCGCCCCAAAAGCGCTGCCCCTGCTGATGGGCCGTAACCGGGTCAAGGTAAAATACCTGATTGCGATCGGTATACGGTTGGCCGGTGGCCGGATCGGTGCGTGGCACCGCTGCCAGCAGCGCGGCATGCCCGGCTTCTTGTGGATATTCCATGTACCAGACCTGCAGCCTCGGGTGCTCGGCCTGAACGCTATCCACCAGTGCGCCGGGGGCCAGCACCGGCCCCTTGCCGGACGTGTGATAGAACTCGGGGTTGAGCCACTCATCCAGCTCGTGATGAAAGGCCAGGACACTCCCGGTCAGCCCGGCCAGCAGCAGGAACACTGCGGTGGCCAGGCCCATGTAGCGGTGCAATAGAACCAGAATGGCGCGCATGACATTTTCCCGTAGAGACGACAAAGCCAGCGGCTGCTGACAGGCGCTGGCTTTGTTGGAGTCAACCTAGATCAGAACTGGTAGCTCACCGTGGCGGCGACATTGCGCTCTTCGCCCAGGTAGCAGTAGCTCAAGCTTGCACAGGAGGCGACGTAGGACTCGTTGGTCAGGTTGTTGGCATTGAGCCGTACATCCACTCCCTTGAGGCCCAACTTGCCCAGGTCATAGCCGATGGAGGCATCGAAGAGCGTGTAGGCCGGTACCTTCATGGTGTTCTCGGCATCGGCCCAGCTGTAGCCCACATAGCGCACACCGCCGCCCAGGCGCAGGCCATCCAGCGCCGCGCTGTCGAACTTGTAGTCGGCCCACAGCGACGCCATCTGCCGCGGTGCCTGAGTAGGCGAGTTGCCCTTGTTCTCGATGAGGTTGGTGGCGCTGCTCAAGGTGCTGGTCATCGACTTCGAATACTGGATGTCGGTGAAGGTATAGCTGCTCAGCAGTTTCAGGTTGTCGGTCAGCTGCATGTGGGCTTCCAGCTCCAGCCCCTGGGAGCGAACAGCACCCACCGCACGATAGAAGTTTTCCTGGGGCAGCTTCGACGCCAGGTTCTCCTGGTCGATGCGGAACAACGAGGCAGTGAACAAGTTGTCCGTACCTGGTGGCTGATATTTCAGCCCGACTTCCCATTGGGTGCCGTCGGTGGGTGGCAGCGGATTGCCTGCGCTGTCTGCGTAGGAGTTGGGGTTGAACGACTCGGAATAGCTGACGTAAGGCGCCAGACCGTTATCGAACAGATAGAGCGCGCCCGCACGCCCAGTGAGCTTGGTGCGTTTGTCGCTGATTTCGGTGCCCAGTGGGCGCTGGGCTTCAGCCAGGCGGTTTTCATCCGAGGTCTCCACCCAGTCCTGGCGCAGCCCCAGGGAGAAGCGCCATTTGTCCAGCTCGACCAGGTCCTGCAAGTACACGCCGGTCTGTTCCAGGCGCCGCAAATAGCTGGTGTGGCTGTAGTAGTTGATCGTCGAGTTGCCATAGACCGGGTTGAACGCATTGATCGGCTGCAGCGTTCCCTGGTCCCAGTCGACCACGGTCTTGCGCCGTTGATAGTCGGCTCCCAGCAGTAAGGTGTGCTTGACGTCGCCGGTGAGGAATTCGGCCTGCAGCATGTTATCGACGATGAAGGAGTGGAGCTTCTCATCTCCACCCGAGTAATAGCGGTTCAGGTCATTGCTGGTGGCATTGGTCCAGCCATAGGCATAGACCTGGTCGAGCTTCACCTTGGAGTCCAGGTAGCGGAAGTTCTGGCGGGCGGTGAAGGTGTCGTTGAAACGATGCTCGAACTGATAGCCGAAGGACTGTTGATCGCGCTTGTAGCCATCCACGCCCGGCTCGCCCTCGAAGAAATGCTCAGAAATGCGCTGGCCATTGCGCTGGTTCAGGGTGCCGTTGGCCGGCATGCCGCCGTGGTAGCCGCCATCGGGGTCATTCTGCAAATAGGCCTGGAGCGTCAGGGAGGTGTCTTCACTGAAGTCGATACTCAGGGTCGGCGACAGGGCGAAGCGTTTTTCCTTCGCGTGGTCGAACTGAGTGTCGGACTTGTCCGTCAGGCCGATCAACCGATAGGCAACGCGTTTTTCGTCATCGAGCGGGCCGCTGAAGTCGAACCCCAGGCCCTGTTTGCCCTGGGTGCCCACGGTTGCCTGAATCTGGTGATAGGGCTCGTAGAGAGGCTTTTTGCTGGTCAGGGCCACCAGGCCGCCTGGGGAGCTGCGGCCGTAAAGCACCGATGAGGGGCCCTTGAGAATATCCACCCGTTCGAGGAAGTAGGGGTCGACCTGCATGCTGCTGTAGGTGCCGCTGTCGCCCATGGACTTGAGGCCATCGAGGTAGATGTTGTCCACCGAACCATCATTGAAGCCGCGCATCGCTACATAGTCGTAGCGATGGGTGGCGCCATAGGGATTGGTCAGCACGCCGGGGGTGTAGCGCATGGTCTGGGCGACGGTTTGCGCGCCCTGGTCGTCGATCTGTTCCCGGGTGACCACCGAGACGCTTTGCGAGGTCTCCAGCAACGCGGTACTGGTCTTGGTGGCGATCTGACTGTGCGTCGCGTTGTAGCCCTCCATGCTGCCTAATGCGTTGCCCAGGGCGAAGCCCTTGACCTCAGTGGTGGGCAGGGTCAGGGCGCTGCCCTGGGGCAGGGGCCGCAGCACGTAGCTGCCGCCGTCCTGGCTGACCGCCTCCAGTCCCGAACCCCGCAGCAGCTGGTTCAGGCCCTGGGGAATGGAGTAGTCGCCCTGGAGCCCGGGAGACTGCCTGCCCTGGGTCAGGGCCGGGGTGGTGGACAGGGTGATCCCGGCCTGCCGGGCGAACTGGTTGAGGGCATCGCCGAGGTTGCCCGGGGCCACGCTGTAGCTGTGACGCGGGGCATCAACAGCGCTATCGGCGGCCAGCACCTGGGGCGCCACTGTCCCGAGGCCGATGCTGGAGCACAGCAGGGCGGCGCGGATGGCTTGGCACAAGGGGCGGGCGCAGGGAGAGCTTGGGCGGGTGTCGCGCAGAGTCATGGTAGGTTCCGTTGAAGTCGCAGGAAGCAGATTGAAGTGCTTACTGACTAAGCCGGACGTCCTGGCAAAACCCGCCAAAAAAAATCACCCCAGTGAATTTCAAACCACGGGCCCCAAGGTCACCCACCAACGGGTGCGGTAGCGCAACTGCACTGGCAGGGTCTGGGGCAGGATGGCCAGCAACTTATCGGTGTCTTCCAGGCGGAACACACCTGAAAGGCGCAGATTGCCAACCGCTGCCGAGCAGCCCAGATAGCCATGGCGATAGCGGCCGACCTCCTGGAGGAAGTCGTCCAGGCGCATGTTGCGCGTAACGATCAGGCCATCGGCCCAGGCGCCGACGTCCATCGCCAGGGGGGCCGCAGGTTCGGCCAGGCCATGGCTGATCTGATAGCTCTGACCTGCTTCCACCCGGGCGCTACGGCCGTCGGCGGTGTGCGGCGCATGAATGGCCACGCTGCCGTGGGTCACGCTCAGGCGCGTGCAGCGTTCCTCCACGCGCACCACGAAGCGGGCGTCGAAGCCTTCCAGCAGGGCGTGGCGGCTCTCCACCAGCAGCGGGCGGGCAGGGCCGTGATCGGCTCCACAGGACACCATGATCTCGCCCCGGCGCAGTTTGATCAGGCGCTGCTCGGCATTGAAGTTGAGGTCCGCCGCGCTGTCGGTATTGAGTTCCAGGCGGGTGCCATCGGGCAACTGGAAGCCTCGCTGCTCGCCGACGGCGGTGGCAAAGTCTGCGTTCCATTGTTGCCAGCCCAGCAGATCCTTGCCGACCCAGGCACTGGAGCCCAGGAGCAGGGCGCCACTGAGCAGTTTCAGGGCCTGGCGCCGGCCCAGGCGCTGACTGCTGTGTTCCAGGGTATGCAAGGCCACCTGAGCCCCCGGCACTGAACGCAGGTTGGCCGTGAGTTCCTGCTGCAACGATTGCACCCGCTGCCAGGCCAGTTCGTGCTCCTGGTGCGCCGCCCGCCACAGATCGCACTGTTGCTGCAGCTTGGGGTTGGCACCGTTGTTGCGCAGGCGCAGCAACCAGTTGATTGCTTGCTTGACCACCAGGTGATCGGGATTGGGTTTGAGCGGCAGGCTGGCGGGAAAGTTATCCACAGGCTTCAGCTCTCGTAGCGCAGCAGGTAGCAATGGTAGAGCGCCTGGGCGACATAACGCTCGACGGTACGCAGGGATAGGCCCATCTGCTGAGCAATCTGCTTGTGGGTAAGTTCCTCGCACTGAGCCAGGAGAAAAGCCTGACGTACTTTCGGCTTCAGCCCTTCAAGCATCCGCGCAATGCTTTCCAGCAGCTCCAGAATCAACGCCCGAGCTTCAGCGCCGGGTGTTTCGGCTTCGGGCAAGTGAGCGATGGTTTCCAGATAGGCACGTTCGATTTCCTCGCGGCGCCAGTGATCGATTACCAGCCCCCGGGCGATGGTGCGTAAAAAAGCCCGGGGGGCCTTGAGTTCCAGACGTTCAGTTTTCTGCAGCAGGCGTACGAAGGTGTCCTGAGCCAGGTCGGCAGCATCCGCGGCATTGCCCAGGCGCTGGCGCAGCCAGCGGTTGAGCCAGCCATGGTGATGGCTGTAGAGCGTCTGTACGGCGAACTCGGGTGATGACATGGACGCGGACTGCCTGAGTGTCACTAATGATAATTAGTCGCATTGTCATTGAGGCTTTATCGATTTGGCAATAAGCAGCGCACTGTCGGTCATCTGAAAATGTGCCACGGATGCTCTGGAACACCGTTCGGCGGGATTAGGTAAATTCAGGCGAGTAATTCAGAAAAATCTCTAAGGGTTCGCAGATTCTTGCCGAAAGACTGATAAGACATGCGTGCACCAAAGTAGAGCGGTCAGAGAACATCGCCTGCGCTGTTACATGGAATGTTGCATTACGGACGCATCCCCACTTTCGGCATAAGAAGTCCCATGAAATGAATCTCAAGTTCAGCCATAAAATCCTTTTGGCCGCCTCCGGCGTAGTGGTTCTGGCTTTTGCGTTGTTCACCTTGTACAACGACTACCTGCAGCGAAACACCATCCGACAGAACCTCGAATCCTCTATCCAGCAGGCCGGTGAGCTCACCTCCAGCAGTGTGCAGAACTGGATGAGCGGGCGGATCCTGGTGCTCGAGAACCTCGCGCAGAACGTTGCTCACCAAGGTCAGAACGCAGATTTCCCAGGGCTGGTGGACCAACCGGCCTTTACCTCGAACTTCCAGTTCACCTACGTCGGCCAGGCCAACGGCACCTTCACCCAGCGCCCTGACGCGAAGATGCCCGACGGCTACGACCCGCGTCAGCGCCCCTGGTACAAGCAGGCCGTCGCCGCCGACAAGACCATGCTGACCCCGCCCTACATGGCGGCTGTCGGTGGCCTGGTGGTGACCATCGCCATGCCGGTGAAAAAGCAGGGTGAACTGCTGGGCGTGGTTGGTGGCGACCTGAGCCTGGAAACCCTGGTGAAGATCATCAACTCGGTGGATTTCGGTGGCCTGGGCCACGCCTTCCTGGTCAGTGCCGACGGTCAGGTGATCGTCAGCCCGGACAAGGACCAGGTGATGAAGAACCTCAAGGACATCTACCCCGGCGCCAACGTACGGATCGAAAACGGCAACCAGGAAGTGGTCCTGAACAAACAGGAGCGCATCCTCTCCTTCACCCCGGTGACCGGCTTGCCGAATGCCGAGTGGTACATCGGTCTGTCCATCGACAAGGACAAGGCCTACGCACCGCTGAGCCAATTCCGTACTTCCGCCTTGATCGCGATGTTTATCGCCGTGGCGGTGATCGCCGTACTGCTGACCCTGCTGATCCAGGTGTTGATGCGCCCACTGATCACCATGGGCCGTGCGATGCAGGACATCGCCCAGGGCGAGGGCGACCTGACCCGGCGCCTGGTGGTGGAGAGCAAGGACGAATTCGGCGAACTGGGCAGCTCGTTCAACCAGTTCGTCGAGCGGATCCATGCCTCGATTTCCGAAGTGTCCTCGGCCACCCGCCAGGTACACGACCTGTCCCAGCGCGTGATGGCTTCGTCCAACGCTTCGATCATCGGTTCCGACGAGCAGAGCGCCCGCACCAACAGCGTGGCCGCCGCGATCAACGAACTGGGGGCCGCAACCCAGGAAATCGCCCGTAACGCCGCCGATGCCTCGCAGCACGCCAGTGGCGCCAGCGAACAGGCCGACGACGGTCGCCAAGTGGTGGAACAGACCATCCAGGCCATGACCGAGCTGTCGCAGAAGATCAGCCTGTCCTGCACCCAGATCGAGACCCTGAACGCCAGCACCGACAACATCGGGCACATTCTCGACGTGATCAAGGGCATCTCCCAGCAGACCAACTTGCTGGCCCTCAACGCGGCCATCGAAGCGGCCCGTGCCGGCGAAGCCGGTCGTGGCTTCGCCGTGGTGGCCGACGAGGTGCGCAACCTGGCTCATCGTACCCAGGAGTCGGCGGAAGAGATCCACAAGATGATCACCTCCTTGCAGGTCGGCTCCCGTGAAGCGGTGTCGACCATGAACGCCAGCCAGGCGTCCAGCGAAGAGAGCGTCGAAGTGGCCAACCAGGCCGGTGCGCGGCTGGTCAGCGTGACTCAGCGGATCGGCGAGATCGATGGCATGAACCAGTCGGTGGCGGCGGCGACCGAAGAGCAGACGGCCGTGGTGGAGACCCTCAATGTCGACATCAACCAAATCAACCTGCTGAACCAGCAGGGCGTGGCCAACCTCAACGAAACCCTGAAGGATTGCGATGCCCTGTCGCAGCAGGCCAGCCGCCTGAAGCAGCTGGTGGACAGCTTCAAGATCTGAGGTTTCGCGTCACTTTCAAGCCCGCTCCCGCCTCACGGCAGGGCGGGCTTTTTCATGGGTACCGATCAGGCCGGGTGGTCGCCCAGCAGCCCCAGGTGAGTATTGATCACCTGCAACAGGCGCTGGCGCTGGGACTTGATGAAGAAGTGATTGCCGGCCACTTCGATCAGCTCGAACTCGCGGCCGGTGAACTCGCGCCAGTTGAGCATGAGGTTGGCCGTGGCCAGCGGGTCCTCGCTGCCGTAGAAGGCCGTCAACGGCACATCCAGGCAACCGCTGGAGGTGTCGTACCAGGTTTCGAAAAGCTTCAGGCCGTTGCGCAGCAGGCGTTCGTAGGATTGCAGGTCGTTCTGCCCGCGGGGTATCTCCAGGGGGCTGGCGCCGAGGGTCAGGATCGCCTCGCGAAACGCGGCGATGGGCAGGGAGTGGAGCAAGGGCCGGCGCGGCAGGCTATCCGGGCTGCGACAGCCGGAGACGAACAGGTGGCGGGTCTGCTGGGGAAAGCGTTCCTGGGCATGCTTGCTGGTCTCGTAGGCCAGCAGCGCGCCCAGGCCGTGGCCGAACAGCGCATGGGGCTCGCCGAGCCAGGGGTCGAGGGCGGTGAAGGTGTTTTCCAGCAGGCTGGGCCAGTTGTCGCAGGGCGCTTCGTCACGGCGCGGACCGTGCCCCGGCAGGTTGAGCACCACCAGCTCGATATGATCGGCCAGGCCACTGGACCAGACCCGCATTTGCTCGGCTGCCGCCCCGGCCTGGGGAAAGCAGATCAGGCGGATCCGGGTGGCTTGCCCGGGTTTGATCACCAGCGTCCATTGTCGGGTGTCGGTGTACACAGCTTTTCCTTAAGCAAGTGGGCCGGCACTGCGCCGGCCAGAGGCAGCCTGAAGAGGGCGTCGCAGTCTGCGGATGGTTTCTAACATAGTGCCTGTCGTCCGTGAAGGCACGTGTGTGCCGGGCCGGGCGGGCGGTTGCTGTCGGTCGCCGGAACGCGGCTTGCGGCTATGCTCTGAATGTTTCGCGCCGGCTCTTTTCCGGCGGCTGGTGATTGTAAGGTGCCATTGTTTTTTGCCGGGCCAGCCTTCACCATCAGCCGATTTACGACAGCTCCCATGGACGCATTGCATTGGCGGCACGTTTAGCTCTTTCTCGGACCCTGCGCTGGTTCTGCGCGGCATTGCTGCTGGCCGGCGCACTGCTGGGCAGCCTGCACGCCGACTGGGATTTCTCCCTGATCAGCCGCCGTGCCACGGCGCTCTACGGTCCGCTGGGCGAAGGGCAGCCGCGCATCGATGCCTGGCAGCACCTGCTGGCCACGCAAAAGCAGGTGCCCGAGCGCGAACAGTTGAAGGTGGTCAACCTGTTCTTCAACAAGAACATGCGCTACGTGGAAGACATCGACCTGTGGCACCAGGTGGATTATTGGGAAACGCCGATCGAGGCATTGTGGAAGGGCGCCGGCGATTGCGAGGACTACGCGATCGCCAAGTATTTCAGCCTGCGCCACCTCGGGGTTTCCAGTGACAAACTGCGCATCACCTACGTCAAGGCCCTGCGCCAGAACCGTGCGCACATGGTCTTGACCTACTATTCCAGCCCGGAGGCCATGCCTCTGGTGCTCGACAGCCTGGAAGACTCGATCCGCCCGGCCAGCGAGCGTACCGACCTGTTGCCGGTGTACTCCTTCAATGCCGAGGGTCTGTGGCTACCGGGGGCCAAAGGCAACAAGCGGGTGGGCGACACCAAGCGCCTGTCCCGTTGGCAGGACGTATTGAAAAAAATGCAGGCCGAAGGTTTTCCGGTCGAGACGACTAACTAGGAGCACGAGCTCAGATGTCTTTGTTCAAACAACTGTTGATCGCAATCTGTGTGTTCCTGGTGGTCGCCTTCAGCGGCAGCTTCATGGTCAGCCTGGAAAGCTCGCGCACCCAGTATGTCAATCAGCTGCGCTCCCATGCCCAGGATGCCGCCACTGCCCTGGCACTGTCGCTGACGCCGAACATCGACGACCCGGCGATGGTCGAGCTGATGGTCAGCTCGATCTTCGACAGTGGCTACTACGCCAGTATCCGGGTGGTGGACCTGGCCACCGACAAGACCCTTGTCGAGCGCAGCGGCATCCCGGAAGTCGGCAACGTGCCGCAGTGGTTTGTCAGCCTGATCGGCCTGGAACCGGCGGGTGGCGATGCCATCGTCAGCCGCGGCTGGGAACAGGCGGCTCGGGTCGAGGTGCTCAGCCACCCGATGTTCGCCGTGGCCAAGCTCTGGCAGAGCGCCCTGGGCAGCCTGGGCTGGCTGTTGATCTGCGGTGCGGTGAGCGCGGTGCTCGGCGCCCTGCTGCTGCGGCGCCAGCTCAAGCCGTTGGACTACATGGTCCAGCAGTCCCACGCCATTGCCCGTCGTGAATTCCTCAGCCTGCCGCAATTGCCCCGGACTCCGGAGCTGCGGCGGGTGGTGCAGGCCATGAACCAGATGGTCGAGAAGCTCAAGGCGCTGTTCCAGGAGCAGGCCGAGCGCAGCGAGAAACTGCGCACCGAGTCCTATCAGGACAGCCTGACCGGGCTGGCCAACCGGCGTTATTTCGAAATGCAGCTGCACGCCCGCGTAAGCAACCCCGAGCAGGCCAGTTCCGGCTACCTGTTGCTGTTGCGGGTCAAGGACCTGGCCGGGCTGAACCAGCGCCTGGGCGGCCAGCGCACCGACCAGTTGCTCAAGGCGGTGGGTGAACAACTGCTGCGCGAGTGCGACAAGTACCCGGAAACCCACAACCTGGTCACCCGGGTCCGTGGTGGCGAGTTCGCGGTGCTGGCGCCGGGGCTGGTGCGTGAGGAAGCCATCCAGCTGGCCCAGAGCCTGGACAGTGCCCTGGGCAACCTGCACGCCACCGGCGCCACCGATGTTGCCTCAGTGGCCTCCATCGGCCTGGCGGCGTTTGCTCACGGTGATTCGCCGCAAGCGGTGCTGAGCCTCGGCGACCAGGCCCTGGCCCAGGCCGAAGCCCAGGGTGACACCAGCTGGGCCTGCCTCGATCAAGGCGCCAGTGCCCAGGTTGGGGATGACCACCATGCCTGGCACCGGCTGTTGGACCGGGCGCTGTCGGAGCAGCACTTCCAGCTGTACTTCCAGCCGGTGGTGGCCGCTCGGGACACCCACCTGGTGCTGCACTACAAAGTGCTGTCGCGGCTGCTGGATGAACAGGGCCAGACCATTCCGGCCGGGCGTTTCCTGCCGTGGCTGGAGCGTTTCGGCTGGACCTCGCGCCTGGATCTGCTGATGCTCGAACAGGTGCTGAGACAGATGGCGAGCCACGAAGACTGCCTGGCGCTGAACCTGTCGGCGGCGACCCTGGCGGACCCGCACGCCCTGAATCGGGTGTTCGAGATCCTGCGCCAGCATTCCGACCTGGGCCCGCGCCTGACCCTGGAGATCGGTGAAGAGCAATTACCCGAGCAGGCCATGCTGGAACAGCTGACCCGGCGCCTGCGCGAGCTGGGTTTCTCCCTCAGCCTGCAACGCTTCGGTGGGCGCTTCAGCATGATTGGCAACCTGGCGCGCCTGGGGCTGGCGTACCTGAAGATCGATGGCAGCTACATCCGCGACATCGATCAGGAAAGCGACAAGCGCCTGTTTATCGAAGCCATCCAGCGCGCGGCCCATAGCATCGACCTGCCGCTGATTGCCGAACGGGTCGAGACCGAGGGCGAGCTGCAGGTGATTCGCGAGATGGGCTTGTACGGGGTGCAGGGCCAGCTGTTCGGCGAGCCGGCTCCCTGGGGTTGAAACCGCTTTCGCCGGCGGTCCTGCTTACAGGCCTTTAAACCGCTTTCGCCGGCAAGCCGGCTCCTGCAGTAGGAGTCGGCTGGCGAAAAGGGTTCAGATCAATCCGGTTTCATCGTCATTGATCAACCGGCTCAAACCGCCCAGCGCCTCGCGGGCCTGGGTGCGATCCATCAGCTTGGCCTGGGCCGCGGCCGGCAGGTCGGTGATGCGGATCACGCCCTTGAGGGTCAGGAGCTGGATCAGGTCGTCCAGCACCCGGATCATTTCCAGGTCGCTTTGCTTGAGTTGCTTGAGACTGACTTCCACCGCCTCGTTGGCGTACCAGGTCTGGATCTCGTGGTGGTCGGCGGGCAGCGTCTCGGTGGCCTCGGCGTAAGCGGCGGCTTCCACGCGAATCAGCTGGCCCTGTGCATCGCGTTGCACGTAGAACATGGCGAATCCCTCAGGCATGTGTTTCCGGCGTCAGGCAGGCAGCAGCATAGGCCAACGCAGCATTCAGAGCGCGAGTATGCGGTGCGCCGCGGCGCTCGTCACGCCGCGGGCTGCCTGCCGGGGCCCGGCGACCACCCCGGGGGGTGGCCGCTAGGGGCCGGTCAGCTGTTGTTGTGATCGATCTTGATGGTCGGGTCGCTGCCGGCGATCAACGAATTGATGTTGGCGTTGGACCAGTTGTTGCCTTCCAGCTTGATCGTCACGTCGGCGTTGGCCAGGCCCCCGGCGGCGTTGAGCTTGCCCTCGGAGCTGACCTGCAGGGTCGAGACCCCGTCCACGGTGGTGATCTTGAGGAAGTTGTCGATGGTGCTGGCGCTCTCGCCCTGCAGCAAGTCACGCAGGTCGATGCGGTCGCCTTCGCTGGCCTTGAAGTCCTTGATCACGTCGTTGCCGGTGTCGCCGGCCTTCCAGACGAAGGTGTCGGCACCCGAACCGCCGATCAGGATATCGTTGCCCTGGCCACCGATCAGGGTGTCGTTGCCGGTTCCCCCCAGCAGGATGTCATTGCCCTTGCCGCCGTCCAGCAGGTCGTTGCCGCCCTGGCCGAAGAGAATGTCATTGCCGGCACCGCCCAGCAGAGTGTCGTTGCCGTCGTGGCTGCCAGACACATCGAACTCGGTGTAGTGCTCGGTGATGTACTGGTGCACGTTGCTGGTGGTGACCTTGCTCACGTCGACCCCGGTCTGCTTGGCCACATAGGCCTGCATGGCCTGGTAGCCCTCGCCTGCGACGCCGTTGAAGCTCACCAGGTCGCCGAACAGGATGTCGTTGCCGTCGCCGCCGCTGACCTTGTCGGCCCCCGGCATGGTCGCTTCGGTGTGGCCGATGATCGAGTTGGCCAGGTCGTTCGGGTCGATGTTGGTCTGCGGCTTGCCGTCGCTGTCGTAAGGCTTGAGGTCGTTGAGGCTGACACCACTGTTGATGCCGATGGCTTCGACGTTCGACAGGCCGCTGAGCAGGGCAAAGCCGCTGTTGGAGTTGGTGGTGGTGTAGTAGTCGGTGCTGCTGCCGGAGCCGGCCAGGTTCGACAGCTCGTAGGTACCGTCGCCCTGGGCGTGCAGGGTGCCCAGGGTCTTGCTGCTCCAGCCCCAGCCATTGTTGGTCTGCAGGATCGTCGTGCCGTCGCTGGCGACGCTCAGGTAGTGAGAGTTGTCGAGGTACTTGCCGAAGGTATCCCCCAGCTTGTAGTTGCTGGTGGTCACCACATCGTCGAGGCGCACGTTGCCGTACAGCGTCGGGTTGGTCTGCTCGCCGCTCTGGTAGTAGGTCGGCTTACCGTCGGTGATGAAGTAGGTCAGGTTGGTGGCGTTGCTGTTGCCGGTGGCCTGGCTGCTCTGGAAGAAGTTGGCCGTGGCCTTGAACACGTCTTCGTAGTTGGTACCGCCGCCGGACGTCATCGAGTCCAGCACCGCCTTGAGCTGGGCCAGGGCGGTCGGGTCGTTGAGGTTAACCGACACCGACTTGTTGACCTGGGTATCGAAGTCGGCGAGGAAGATGTTCACCGTCCCCGAGCTGCTGCTGCCGATGCTGTTCTTCAGGGTATTGAACACCGAGGTCAGGGAGTTCTTGGCCGCGGTGATCGAGGCGCTGCTCATGCTGCCCGAGCTGTCCACCATGAAGGCGATGTTGTAGTTGGTGCCCGGGACCACGGTCAGGCCGCCGATGTCGGCAACCACGATGTCGTTGCCATCGGTACCGGTGACGGTGTCGTCGCCGGAGGTGGCGACCACCGAGTTGTAGACCGCCGGGTAGACCTTGACCGGGATCTGCGCCGAAGTGCTGGCAGAGCCGCCCAGGGACTCGGTGGAGGTCGAGGTCACGTTCAGGTTGAAGGTGCCGTTGTAGTACGGCGGCGGCGTGACCGTCAGGTTGCCCAGGTTCCAGCCGGTGACGTTGGCTTCACCGGAAGTCGCGGTGGCGGTGAAGGTGTGCCCGGCGCCATCGCTGAGCACCGAGCCTGCCGGAATGCCGCTGATCTTCACGCTGAGGGTTTCCGAGCCGTCGGTATCGGTCAGGCCGGTGGTGATCTTCGACAGATGCACGCTGCCGCCTTCGCCGCCCTCGTTGAGCTTGTAGCCGTCGTAGTAGCCTTCACCGTTGGTGCCGTGCAGGTCGGACACCGAGACTCCGGCGTTGGTCAGGTCGGTGACGCCGGTGTACAGCGGCACGCCGGCGTTGCTCAGGTCCACCGCAGCCCCGCCGTTGACCGAGAGGTTGATGTCGTAGTTGCCTGCGCCGCTCTGGTTGTGGTGGTAGATATCGATGGTGTAGTAGCCGCTGGTGGTCGGGGTGAAAGTACCGTTGAGGTTACCGCCGGCGCCCCAGGTGGTGCTGGCCACGTTCTTGCCGCCGATGGTCACCAGCAGGCTGTCGTCGCCGGTGCCGGAGAAGGTATAGGCCTTGCCTGCTTCCAGGTAGATCAGGCCTGAGGTCTTCGACGCAGTGCCCGGCGTGATGTTGCCGTCGGACTGGACGTTGGTCGCCAGGCTGCTGCTGTTGGGGGTGCCGGCAGCGTCGATCACCGATTTCAGAGTGTTGGCGGAAGCGCCGCTGCCGTCGGTGCCCAGGCCGCTGAGGTTGGTCCAGACTTCCTTGAGCAGGCCCACCGAATTCACGTTGTTGCCGGCCACGCTCAGGGTCGGCGCATCGGCTACCGGGGTGATGTCGACGGTCACCGTGCCGGTGTTGCCCAGGGCCTGGCCGTCGGTTGGCTGGAACTTGATCTGGGCGTAATCGGCCTGCTGGTTGCCCATGCCGTTGCCGCCGTAGCCATTGGTTCCGGATTCGTTGGCGTCCGGTGTGAAGCGCAGTTTTCCGGCATCGATATCGGCCTTGCTGAAGGTCTGGTTGTTGGCCACATCCTTCCAGGTCGAACCGTCCAGGTATTGCAGTTTGCCGTCGCTGGGCAGTTGGGTGATCTTCACGCCGAGGCTGGACGCCGGGCTGTCGACGTCGCTGACGCCGAAGTTCGACCAGGTCAGTGCCAGCGGGGTGTCTTCGTTGCCGGTCACGGCGCCGCCAGTGGCGGTTGGGGCGTCGTTCACCGCCACCACGTTGACCGTGGTAGTGGCGACGTTGGAGTAGTTGCCGCCGTCGGTCACGGTCACGGTGATGGTCCGTGGCGTGGTGCTCGGGTCTTCACTGTTGTTGGTGAAGGTGATGTTCTTGATCTGCTGCATGTAGTCGGCCAGCGTCGCGCTGCCCGACAGGGTCAGGGTGATCGAACCGTCCTTGCTGTTGGCATTGATGGTGATGCCGTTGACGCTGTTGCCCAGGTTCAGCGAGTCCCCCGGCTGGCGGTTGGTCAGCACGATGGTGGCGCCGGTGAGCAGGGTGCTGTCCGGGTCGGTGATGCTCAGGTCGGTGTCGGCGATCGACACGCCAGGGCCTGTGGTGCCTTCGGTGAAGGTGACCTTGTAGTCGGCCCCGGTAGCACCGCTGGAGTTGTTGGCATCCAGGTCGATGACCGGCGGAGCGTCGTTATCGATGATCGAGGTAGTGACGCTGTTGTTGCTGCCCACCACCAGGTTCTCGAAGTTGCCGCCAGTGGCCGAGTCGATCTTGACCGTGAAGTTCTCGGTGCCTTCGGTGATCTTGTCGTCAATGGTGGCGACGTTGAAGGTGGCGCTGCTGGCGCCGGCCGGGATCTTCACGGTGTACACGCCGCTGAAGTCCGAACCGTCGGTGGCGGTGCCGCTGTAGCTGATCTTCAGGGTGACTTCGGTCTGCGCCGGGTGAGTCAGGCTCACGGTGTAGCTGGCGGTCTGGCCTTCGGTGACCGAGGCGCTGCCGCTGATACCCACCGAAGTGGTGTCCAGTGTATCGGTGACGTTGGTCACCGCTGGCGTGGTGTCCGTGACCAGCTTCTCGAAGTTGCCGCCAGTGGCGTTGGTGATGGTGGCGTTGACCTTGCCTGCGTCGATGTAGACGTCGTCTGCCGGCGCCGCAACGGTGACCGTCCCGGTGGTTTTTCCGGCCTCGATATGGATCACCGAACCGTTGGACAGGGTCACGGTCACCGGAGTGCCGGCGGCATTGGTCAGGGTGGCGGTGTAGGTGATCTGGCCGCCTTCAGCGACGGTGCCAGTGGCAGTCAGGCTGACGCTGGTGGTGTCGACCGTATCGGTCACGGTGGTGCTGACCGGAGTCTTGTCGGCGACCAGGTTCTCGTAGTTACCACCGCTGACATTGGTGATGGAGTTGGTCAGCGGGGTATGGCCGACCAGCACATCGTTCGGCGCGCTGATGCTTACCGAACCGGTGGTTTCGCCAACCGGGATGGTGATCTTCTCGCCATTGGCCAGGGTCACGACTACAGGCGAGCCGGTCACTGGAGCGGTGACGGTGGCGGTGTAGGTGACATTGCCACCTTCGGCCGCCGAAGGCGTGGCTTTCAGCGATACGGTGGAGTTGTCGATGGTGTCGGTAACGTCAGTCACGGCCGGCGTGGTGTTCGGCACCAGCTTCTCGAAATTGCCGCCCTCGGCCTTGGTGATGGTGGCCTCGACCTTGCCGGCGTCCTTGTACACGTCATCGGCTGGAGCCGCGACGGTGGTGGTGCCGGTAGTGGCGCCGGCGGCGATGGTGATTACCGCACCGTTGCTCAGGGTCACGGTCACCGGAGTGCCGGCGGCGTTGGTCAGGGTGGCGGTGTAGGTGATCTGGCCGCCTTCAGCGACGGTGCCAGTGGCAGTCAGGCTGACGCTGGTGGTGTCGACGGTATCGGTCACGGTGGTGCTGACCGGAGTCTTGTCGGCGACCAGATTCTCGTAGTTACCACCGCTGACATTGGTGATGGAGTTGGTCAGCGGGGTATGGCCGACCAGTACATCGTTCGGCGCGCTGATGCTTACCGAGCCGGTGGTTTCGCCGACCGGGATGGTGATCTTCTCGCCATTGGCCAGGGTCACGACTACAGGTGAGCCGGTCACTGGAGCAGTGACGGTAGCGGTGTAGGTGACGTTGCCACCTTCGGCCGCCGAAGGCGTGGCCTTGAGCGACACGGTGGAGTTGTCGATGGTGTCAGTCACGTCGGTGACTGCTGGCGCTGGATTGGTCTCCAGGTTCTCGAAGTTACCGCCTTCGGCTTTAGTGATGGTGGCTTCGACTTTACCGGCGTCCTTGTAGACGTCATCGGCAGGTGCGGCCACGGTGGTGGTACCCGTGGTGGCGCCGGCGGCGATAGTAATCACCGCGCCGTTAGAGAGCGTGACAGTAACAGGCGTACCCGCAGCATTGGTCAGGGTCGCGGTGTAGACAATCGAACCACCTTCGGTCACGGACTCAGTAGCCGAGAGGCTCAGGGTTGTAGTGTCTGGAGTATCGGTAACCGAGGTCTCTGCCGGCTTGTCGCTGACTTCCAACTTCTCGTAGTTACCGCCGTCCGCTTTGGTGATAGTGGTGCTCAGGGAGCTACCGCCCGCCAACGCATCGTTGGGTGCGGTGAAGTTCACGCTGGCGGACGACTCACCCACCGGGATGGTGATGGTCTGGCCGTTGGACAGGGTCACCACGACTGGCGAGCCGGTTACTGGAGCAGTCACGGAGGCGGTGTACACCACGGTTCCACCTTCAGCCACGCTCGGCGTGGCAGTCAGGGAAACAGTACTGATGTCGATGGTATCGGTAACGTCGGTGACCGCTGGTGCTGGATTGGTCTCCAGGTTCTCGAAGTTACCGCCTTCGGCTTTAGTGATGGTGGCTTCGACTTTACCAGCGTCTTTGTAGACATCATCAGCTGGCGCGGCGACGGTCGCTGTACCCGAGGTAGCACCGGCAGCAATAGTGATCACGGCACCGTTACTCAAGGTCACGGTGACCGGAGTACCGGCAGCGTTGGTCAGGGTTGCGGTGTAGATGATCGAACCACCTTCAGCCACAGACTCAGTAGCCGAGAGGCTCAGGGTTGTAGTGTCTGGTGTGTCAGTTACCGAGGTTTCTGCCGGCTTGTCGCTGACTTCCAGTTTTTCGTAGTTGCCGCCGTCGGCCTTAGTGATGGTGGTGCTGAGCGAACTGCCGCCCGCCAACGCATCGTTTGGCGCGGTGAAGTTGACGCTGGCGGACGACTCACCCACCGGGATGGTGATGGTCTGACCGTTGGACAGAGTGACGACCACTGGAGAACCGGTCACTGGCGCGGTCACGGAGGCGGTGTACACCACGGTTCCACCTTCAGCCACGCTCGGCGTGGCAGTTAGGGAAACGGTGCTGGTGTCGATGGTATCGGTGACATCAGTCACAGCTGGAGTCGGGTTGGTCTCCAGGTGCTCGAAGTTGCCACCCTCGGCTTTGGTGATCGTTGCCTCGACCTTGCCGGCGTCTTTGTAGACGTCATCGGCAGGGGCTGCGACGGTCGCTGTGCCCGAGGTAGCACCGGCAGCAATGGTGATCACGGCACCGTTACTCAAGGTCACGGTGACCGGAGTACCGGCAGCGTTGGTCAGGGTCGCGGTGTAGACGATGGAACCGCCTTCGGCCACGGACTCGGTAGCGCTCAGGCTCAGGGTAGTGGTGTCCGTGGTATCGGTCACGCTGGTTTCAGCCGGCTTGTCGCTGATTTCCAGCTTCTCGTAGTTACCACCGTCGGCTTTGGTAATGGTCGTGCTCAGGGAGCTGCCGCCAGCCAACGCATCGTTGGGTGCGGTGAAGTTCACGCTGGCGGACGACTCACCTACTGGAATTGTGATGGTCTGACCGTTGGACAGAGTCACCACGACCGGGGAACCAGTCACGGGAGCGGTGACCGACGCGGTGTAAACAACAATGCCACCCTCAGCCACGCTTGGTGTTGCGGTCAGGCTGACCGTCGAAGTATCGATGGTATCGGTAACATCGGTGACGGCTGGAGCCGGGTTGGTCTCCAGGTTCTCGAAGTTGCCACCCTCGGCTTTGGTAATAGTGGCTTCGACCTTGCCGGCGTCTTTGTAGACGTCATCGGCAGGGGCTGCGACGGTCGCTGTGCCCGAGGTAGCACCGGCAGCAATGGTGATCACTGCGCCGTTGGACAGAGTCACGGTTACTGGGGTGCCGGCTGCGTTGGTCAGAGTGGCGGTGTAGACAATCGAACCGCCTTCGGCCACGGACTCAGTAGCCGAAAGGCTCAGGGTGGTAGTGTCTGGTGTGTCAGTTACCGAGGTTTCAGCGGGCTTGTCGCTGACCTCCAGCTTCTCGTAGTTACCGCCGTCCGCCTTGGTGATGGTGGTGCTCAGGGAACTACCACCAGCCAACGCATCGTTGGGTGCGGTGAAGTTCACCGAGCCCTGGCTTTCGCCTACTGGAATGGTGATGGTCTGGCCGTTGGACAGAGTGACGACTACCGGCGAACCGGTCACTGGCGCAGTCACGGAGGCGGTGTACACCACAGTGCCGCCTTCGGCGACGCTTGGTGTTGCAGTCAGACTGACAGTCGAAGTGTCGATGGTGTCAGTGACATCAGTCACCGCTGGCGCTGGATTGGTCTCCAGGTTCTCGAAGTTGCCGCCTTCGGCCTTGGTAATAGTGGCTTCGACTTTACCGGCGTCCTTGTAGACGTCATCGGCAGGTGCGGCCACGGTGGTGGTACCCGTGGTGGCACCGGCAGCAATAGTGATCACGGCACCGTTACTCAAGGTCACGGTGACCGGAGTACCGGCAGCATTGGTCAATGTGGCGGTGTAGACAATCGAACCACCTTCGGCCACGGACTCGGTAGCGCTCAGGCTCAGAGTGGTGGTGTCAGGGGTATCGGTAACCGAAGTCTCGGCTGGCTTGTCGCTGATTTCCAACTTCTCGTAGTTACCGCCATCCGCCTTGGTGATGGTAGTGCTCAGGGAGCTGCCGCCAGCGAGGGCATCGTTGGGTGCGGTGAAGTTGACGCTGGCGGACGACTCACCCACCGGGATGGTGATGGTCTGGCCGTTGGACAGAGTGACGACTACCGGCGAACCGGTCACTGGCGCAGTCACGGAGGCGGTGTACACCACAGTGCCGCCTTCGGCGACGCTTGGTGTTGCAGTCAGACTGACAGTCGAAGTGTCGATGGTGTCAGTGACATCAGTCACCGCTGGCGCTGGATTGGTCTCCAGGTTCTCGAAGTTGCCGCCTTCGGCCTTGGTAATAGTGGCTTCGACTTTACCGGCGTCCTTGTAGACGTCATCGGCAGGTGCGGCCACGGTGGTGGTACCCGTGGTGGCACCGGCAGCAATAGTGATCACGGCACCGTTACTCAAGGTCACGGTGACCGGAGTACCGGCAGCATTGGTCAATGTGGCGGTGTAGACAATCGAACCGCCTTCGGCCACGGACTCAGTAGCCGAGAGGCTCAGGGTTGTAGTGTCTGGTGTGTCAGTTACCGAGGTTTCAGCCGGCTTGTCGCTGACTTCCAGTTTTTCGTAGTTGCCACCGTCGGCTTTGGTAATGGTCGTGCTGAGCGAACTGCCCCCAGCCAGAGCGTCGTTTGGCGCGGTGAAGTTGACGCTGGCGGACGACTCGCCCACCGGAATGGTGATGATCTGTCCGTTGGACAGAGTGACCACGACCGGCGAGCCGGTTACTGGCGCGGTCACCGACGCGGTGTAAACAACAATGCCACCCTCAGCCACGCTTGGTGTTGCGGTCAGACTGACAGTCGACGTATCGATCGTGTCAGTGACATCAGTCACCGCCGGGGCTGGATTGGTCTCCAGATTCTCGAAGTTACCGCCTTCGGCCTTGGTAATGGTGGCTTCGACTTTACCGGCGTCTTTGTACACATCGTCAGCCGGAGCGGCGACGGTGGCAGTACCGGAAGTGGCACCGGCGGCGATGGTGATTACCGCGCCATTGCTCAGGGTCACAGTGACCGGAGTGCCAGCTGCATTGGTCAATGTGGCGGTGTAGACGATGGAGCCGCCTTCGGCCACGGACTCAGTAGCCGAGAGGCTCAGAGTTGTAGTGTCAGGAGTATCGGTGACCGAGGTTTCAGCCGGCTTGTCGCTGATTTCCAGCTTCTCGTAGTTACCGCCATCCGCCTTGGTGATGGTGGTGCTCAGGGAGCTACCGCCCGCCAACGCATCGTTTGGCGCGGTGAAGTTGACGCTGGCGGACGACTCGCCCACTGGAATGGTGATGGTCTGGCCATTAGACAGAGTCACTACGACCGGGGAACCAGTCACGGGGGCGGTGACCGACGCGGTGTAAACCACAGTGCCGCCTTCGGCGACATTAGGGGTAGCTGTCAGCGAAACAGTGCTGGTATCGATGGTGTCAGTGACATCGGTGACGGCTGGAGTCGGGTTGGTCTCCAGGTTCTCGAAGTTGCCACCCTCGGCTTTGGTGATCGTTGCCTCGACCTTGCCGGCGTCCTTGTAGACGTCATCAGCTGGCGCGGCGACGGTCGCTGTGCCTGAGGTAGCACCGGCAGCGATGGTGATCACTGCGCCGTTGGAGAGGGTCACGGTGACCGGAGTACCTGCGGCATTAGTCAGGGTGGCGGTGTAGACGATGGAACCGCCTTCAGCCACGGACTCGGTCGCGCTCAGGCTCAGAGTGGTGGTGTCCGGGGTATCGGTAACCGAAGTCTCGGCTGGCTTGTCGCTAACTTCCAGCTTCTCGTAGTTGCCGCCGTCGGCTTTGGTAATGGTGGTGCTCAGGGAACTACCACCAGCCAGAGCATCGTTGGGCGCAGTGAAGTTCACGCTGGCGGACGACTCACCCACTGGAATAGTGATGGTCTGGCCGTTGGACAGAGTGACGACTACCGGCGAACCGGTCACTGGCGCAGTCACGGAGGCGGTGTAAACGACGGTGCCGCCTTCAGCCACATTCGGGGTGGCGGTCAGACTGACAGTCGACGTATCGATCGTGTCAGTGACATCAGTCACCGCTGGCGCTGGATTGGTCTCCAGGTTCTCGAAGTTGCCGCCTTCGGCCTTGGTAATAGTGGCTTCGACCTTGCCCGCGTCCTTATAAACGTCATCGGCAGGTGCGGCCACGGTTGCCGTGCCCGAAGTGGCACCGGCAGCAATAGTGATCACGGCACCGTTACTCAAGGTCACGGTGACCGGAGTGCCAGCGGCGTTGGTCAGGGTTGCGGTGTAGACGATGGAGCCGCCTTCGGCCACGGACTCAGTAGCCGAGAGGCTCAGGGTTGTAGTGTCTGGTGTGTCAGTTACCGAGGTTTCAGCGGGCTTGTCGCTGATTTCCAGCTTCTCGTAGTTGCCGCCGTCGGCCTTAGTGATGGTGGTGCTCAGGGAGCTGCCGCCAGCGAGGGCATCGTTTGGCGCGGTGAAGTTTACGCTGGCAGAAGACTCACCCACCGGGATGGTGATGGTCTGACCGTTGGACAGAGTGACGACCATTGGAGAACCGGTCACTGGCGCGGTCACGGAGGCGGTATACACCACGGTTCCACCTTCAGCCACGCTCGGCGTGGCAGTCAGGGAAACGGTGCTGGTGTCGATGGTGTCAGTGACATCGGTTACCGCCGGGGCTGGATTGGTCTCCAGGTTTTCGAAGTTGCCGCCTTCGGCCTTGGTAATGGTGGCTTCGACTTTGCCTGCATCTTTGTAGACGTCATCCGCCGGGGCCGCGACGGTGGCAGTACCGGAAGTGGCGCCAGCGGCGATGGTGATCACCGCGCCGTTAGAGAGCGTGACAGTAACAGGCGTACCCGCAGCATTAGTCAGGGTCGCGGTGTAGACAATCGAACCACCTTCGGCCACGGACTCGGTCGCGCTCAGGCTCAGAGTGGTGGTGTCAGGAGTATCGGTGACGGAGGTTTCAGCCGGCTTGTCGCTGACTTCCAGTTTCTCGTAGTTACCACCGTCGGCTTTGGTAATGGTGGTGCTGAGCGAACTGCCGCCCGCCAATGCATCGTTGGGAGCAGTGAAATTCACGCTGCCAGACGACTCACCTACTGGAATGGTGATGGTCTGGCCGTTGGACAGAGTGACGACTACCGGCGAACCGGTCACTGGCGCTGTCACCGACGCGGTGTAAACAACAATGCCACCCTCAGCCACGCTTGGTGTTGCGGTCAGACTGACAGTCGACGTATCGATCGTGTCAGTGACATCAGTCACCGCCGGGGCTGGATTTGTCTCCAGGTGCTCGAAGTTGCCACCCTCGGATTTGGTAATGGTGGCTTCGACTTTACCGGCGTCTTTGTACACATCGTCAGCCGGAGCGGCGACGGTGGCAGTACCGGAAGTGGCACCGGCGGCGATGGTGATTACCGCGCCATTGCTCAGGGTCACAGTGACCGGAGTGCCAGCTGCATTGGTCAATGTGGCGGTGTAGACGATGGAGCCGCCTTCGGCCACGGACTCGGTAGCGCTCAGGCTCAGAGTGGTGGTGTCAGGGGTATCGGTAACCGAAGTCTCGGCTGGCTTGTCGCTGATTTCCAACTTCTCGTAGTTACCGCCATCCGCCTTGGTGATGGTAGTGCTCAGGGAGCTGCCGCCAGCGAGGGCATCGTTGGGTGCGGTGAAGTTCACGCTGGCGGACGACTCACCCACTGGAATGGTGATGGTCTGGCCGTTGGACAGGGTCACCACGACTGGCGAGCCGGTTACCGGCGCTGTCACCGAGGCGGTGTAAACCACAGTGCCGCCTTCGGCGACGCTCGGCGTAGCTGTCAGCGAAACAGTGCTGGTATCGATGGTGTCAGTGACATCGGTGACGGCTGGAGTCGGATTGGTCTCCAGATTCTCGAAGTTGCCACCGTCCGCTTTAGTGATGGTGACTTCGACTTTACCGGCGTCCTTGTAGACGTCATCCGCCGGAGCGGCCACGGTGGTGGTGCCAGTAGTGGCACCCGCTGCGATGGTGATTACCGCGCCGTTGGAGAGGGTCACGGTGACTGGAGTACCAGCGGCATTGGTCAGGGTGGCGGTGTAGACGATGGAGCCACCCTCGGCCACGGTATCGGTGGCGGTCACGCTCAGGGTCGTTGTATCCGGGGTATCGGTGACGGAAGTTTCAGCAGGCTTGTCGCTGATTTCCAGCTTCTCGTAGTTACCGCCGTCCGCCTTGGTGATAGTGGTGCTCAGGGAGCTACCGCCCGCCAACGCATCGTTTGGCGCGGTGAAGTTGACGCTGGCGGACGACTCACCCACCGGGATGGTGATGGTCTGACCGTTGGACAGAGTGACGACCATTGGAGAACCGGTCACTGGCGCAGTCACCGATGCGGTGTAAACGACGGTGCCGCCCTCAGCCACGCTTGGAGTTGCGGTCAGGCTGACGGTCGAAGTATCGATTGTGTCAGTGACATCGGTCACAGCCGGAGCCGGGTTGGTGACCAGGTTTTCGAAATTGCCGCCATCGGCCTTGGTAATGGTGACTTCAACCTTGCCCGCGTCTTTATAGACGTCATCGGCAGGGGCGGCGACGGTGGCAGTACCGGAGGTGGCACCGGCAGCGATGGTGATCACTGCGCCGTTGCTCAGGGTCACGGTGACCGGGGTGCCCGCAGGGTTGGTCAGGGTGGCGGTGTAGACGATGGAGCCGCCTTCGGCCACGGTATCGGTGGCCGACAGGCTCAGGCCGGTGTCGTCGATGCTGTCGGTCACGGTGGTGACCGCTTTGTCTGGGCTGGGTTGCAGGTTCTCGAAGTTGCCGCCTTCAGCCTTGGTGATACCGACTTCGATGGTGTTGCCGTTCTTGTAGACGTCATTGGCTGGCGCCGGGACGTCGATCGAGCCACTGGACTTGCCCGCTTCGATAGTGATCACCGAGCCGTTGGACAGGGTGATGGTCACCGGAGTCTGCGCCGGGTTGGTGAGGGTGGCGGTGTAGGTAATCTGCCCGCCCTCGGTAACGCTGGCATCAGCGGTCAGGCTGACGGTGGTGGTGTCGATGGTGTCGGTGACCTGGGTGACCGCCGGGGTCGGGTTGACCGTTACCAGCAGGCCGCCACCGCCGGTGGTGCCGGTCACGCTGACGCTGATCTGGCCCGGGTCGATATAGACGTTGTCCTGGGGCGCCAGGGGCACCTGCACGCTGCCAGTGGTCTGGCCGGCGCTGATGACGATGACCGCGCCATTGGACAGGGTCACGGTCAGGTCGGTAAGTGGCGCCTGGGTCAGGGTCGCGGTGTACACCAGGGTGCCACCGGCTTCGGTAATGGTTGGGGTGGCGCCCAGGGTCAGGGTGGCCGGGCGCAGGGAGTCACTCCCGCTGCCATTGCCATTACCGTTGCCCAGGCCGCCATTGTTGGTCAGGCCGCCAAAGGTGTTGTCCTGGGTCGAATTGGCCAGCCCCAGGCCAGCGGTGGGGAAACCGATGGTCGGGTCGACCCGGCCCGCAGTCTCTTCCAACTGCACAAAACTGTGGCCACCACCGGCCGCGCCGCCATTCCCCGCGGCGGTCGGGCCGGCGGCGGTGGCTTCCAGATCGGTGGTCGGGTCGGCGCCGGCGGCGATGGCCTGCTGCAGTTCTGCCACCGAAGGGGCGGCCTGAGCGGTGGCCTGTGCCAGGTCCGTGCTGGAGTCCGGTGCGGCACCGCTCCACTGGGTGTCACGCCCCAGGTCCAGAGTGCGCCCGTCGGTCAACTCCAGGGTGACGGCCCCGGCCGGGCCGGTGTCTACCTGGTCACCCACGAACAGGCGGTCCCCTTCAATGAGTACGCGTCGGATCCCTTCCGGGGAAACCACGAAAACTTGGCCGACAATGCTTTTGACGATGGCAACAACACTGCTCATTGGGGACTCTCCGGTGTACCGCTCAGTCGACTTCCATGTACCGGCTTAGGCGCGGGCCGCAACTCAGTCAGGACGTACTAGGTGTGTAATTGGGAACGGGTAATTGACAGATCTACCGTCAAAAGTTTGGCTATATTTTTTGGGTATTAACTTTATGCCAAACTATTGACCTTATGGACGCCATCCTAAACAATCGCCGAATTAATGTCACATTGATATTCACGCGGTAACCTGACTTGAAGTATGTGAACCAGTTCTTAGTTTGAACTTTCCGACGGACGGTTGTTTTGGTTGTAATAAATCGATGTGGTGCCACGTTCTGACGTGATTCTGGACACGCTGTCCGAGGGAAATTCTTACCATGCGTTTTCATCTGTTCAAGGCCCTGCCCTTTGCCTTAGCCGCCAGCTTTGTGCAGGCTCAAACCCTTCCTGAAGCCATGCAGAAAGCACTGGATGTGCACCCGGAAATCCAAGCCGGCGTGAACAGCCGTCTGGCTGCTGACTACCAGCTGAAAGCCGCCAAAGGTGGCTATCTGCCACGAGTGGACATGCTAGCTGGCTATGGTCGTGAAGGGACGGATAACCCTACGACCCGTGCGGGTACAGGCAGCAACCACTGGGAAACCTTGAACCGCGGCGAGTCAAGTTTGCGTCTGCAACAGATGGTTTTTGACGGTTTTGCCACGTCCAGCGAAGTCGGGCGTCAACAAGCCACCGTCAACTCCCGCGCCTACTCCCTGCTGGGCACCTCCGAGCGCACGGCCCTGACCGTGGCTCAGGTCTATCTGGATGTGCTGACCCGCCGTCAATTCGTGCAACTGGCGGAAGACAACCTGCGCAATCACGAGCGTATCTACGACCAGATCAAGCTGCGCACCCAGCGTGGCGTGGGTAGCGGCGCCGACCTTGACCAGGCTGAAGCGCGGATGGCCCAGGCCCGCAACAACCTGATCACCGAGCAGACCAACCTCGCCGACGCCCAGACCAACTACCTGAGTGCCGTCGGAGAAATGCCGGACCAGCTGGAACGCCCTGCCAGTTTTATGGCGCTGTTGCCGGCCAACCTCGACGAGGCCCGGCACCAGATGCTGGAAAACAGCCCGATCCTGCGTTCCGCCGAGTCCGATATCGTCGCTGCCGAGAAGCAGTACGATGCCGCCAAGTCGGCGTTCTATCCGCGCTTCGACGCGGAGCTGGGGCGTACTGCCGACAACGACCTGGACGGCCAGAACGGCCACAACAATGAATGGCAGGCCATGCTGCGCATGCGCTTCAACCTGTTCGCCGGCGGCAGCAACAAGGCCGACCTGGAGTCCAAGGCCTACCAGTCCAACCAGGCGCTGGATATCCGCAACAACGCCCTGCGGGTGCTGAACGAGGAACTGGGCCTGGCCTGGAACGCCTTGAACAACGCCAACGCCCAGGTGCCGATCGCCCAGCAATATGTGGATCACAGCACCAGCGTGCGGACCGCCTACCAGAAGCAGTTCAGCCTGGGTGAACGTACCCTGCTGGACTTGCTCGACAGTGAAAACGAGTTGTTCACCGCCTCCCGGCGCCTGGCCGAGATCCAGAACATTCAGTTATTTACTCAATATCGAATCAAGGCGACCATGGGCGAGTTGCTCAAAAGCCAGGGAGTGGTGGCACCTATGGCCTCCGTCGTGCAAAGCGATGTGAAGCCCAAGGTCCAGCTGCCCGGGATGAATTGAGCTAATTTCATCCAACCAGCCAGTCAAGAGTGTCGAGCGTGGAATCAGAAGTCAGTGTGCAACTCAGTCATGATCCACGCGGCATGCATGACGATCCCCTTCTGGATGGTTTGCTGACCCTCTGTTTCCTGCACCAGAAGCCCGCCAGTGCGGCGATGCTGACCACCGGCCTGCCCTTGCCATCCCAGCGCCTGAGCGCCGAGCTGCTGCCTCGGGCCGCGGCCCGGGCCGGGCTGCAGGGCCGGGTGCTGCGGCGCAAGCTCGAACAGATTCCAGCCATCGCCATGCCCGCCCTGTTGCTGCTCAAGGACGGTCGCAGCGCGGTGCTGCTGGGCTGGCAGGGTGAAGACCAGGCGCGGCTGCTGCTCAGCGAAAGCGATGGCGGCGAAGTCTGTGTCGACCGCCAGTTGCTGGCCGACGATTACAGCGGCCAGGTGTTCTTCGCCCAGCCCCAGCACAAGTTCGACGTCAACCACGGGTCGCTGATCCCTCGCGCCCGTTCCTGGTTCCGCGACACCCTCAAGCGCTCGCGCTGGCTGTATGCCGACGCCATTGCCGCGAGCCTGCTGATCAACATCATCGCCATGGCCGCGCCATTGTTCGTGATGAACGTCTATGACCGGGTGGTGCCGAACCAGGCCACCTCGACCCTGTGGGTGCTGTCCATCGGCATCATTGGCGCCTACATCTTCGACCTGATCCTCAAGGGCCTGCGCAGCCTGTGCCTGGACCTGGCGGGAAAGAAGACCGACCTGATCATTTCCGCCACGCTGTTCGAGCGCATCGTCGGCATGGCCATGAAGTACCGCCCGGCACGGGTCGGCAGCTTCGCCCAGAACATCCATGAGTTTCAGAGCCTGCGGGACTTTCTCGCATCCCTGACCCTCACCAGCCTGATCGACCTGCCGTTCACCCTGCTGATCTTCCTGGTGATCGCCATCCTTGGCGGGCATCTGGTGTGGATTCCGGTGCTGGCCTTCCCGATTGCCCTGTGCATCGGCTATGCCCTGCAGAAGCCCCTGGTGGCGACCATGGAGAAGACCATGGCTCTGGGCGCCGAGCGCCAGTCGAGCCTGATCGAGACCCTGGCCGGCCTGGACGCGGTCAAGGTCAACAACGCCGAGAGCGAGCGCCAGTACCAGTGGGAGCAGACCATCGGCACCCTCAGCCGGCTTGAGCTGCGGGTGAAGATGCTGTCCAGCCTGGCAATGAACATCACCTTGCTGATCCAGCAACTGGCCGGGGTGATCATGATCATCTTCGGCGTGTACCAGATCATCGACGGCAACCTCAGCATGGGCGGCCTGATCGCCTGCTACATGCTCAGCGGTCGGGCCCTGAGCCCGCTGGCTTCGCTGTCCGGGCTGCTGACCCGCTACCAGCAGGCGCGGGTCACCATGACCTCCGTGGACCAGATGATGGAGCTGCCCCAAGAGCGCAATTTCGACGAGCGCCCCCTGAGCCGCAGCGTGCTGCAGGGTGCCATCGAGTGCCGGCAACTGAGCTTTACCTACCCGGGGCAGCAGAACCCGGCGCTGAAGAACATCAACCTGATGATCAAGCCGGGTGAAAAGGTCGGCATCATCGGCCGCAGCGGCTCCGGCAAGAGCTCCCTGGCCAAGCTGCTGGTGGGGCTCTACCAGCCGGACTCCGGGGCCCTGCTGGTGGACGGTGTGGACATCCGCCAGATCGATGTCAGCGAACTGCGTCACAACATCGGCTACGTGCCCCAGGACATCCAACTGCTGGCCGGGACCCTGCGTGACAACCTGACTTCCGGTGCCCGCTACGTCGAGGACGAACTGGTGCTGCAGGCCGCGGAACTGGCGGGGGTCCATGAGTTCGCCAGGCTGCACCCGCAGGGCTATGAATTGCAGGTGGGCGAGCGCGGGCAGAACCTTTCCGGTGGCCAGCGGCAGAACGTCGCCCTGGCTCGCGCGCTGTTGCTCAACCCACAGATCCTGCTGCTCGACGAGCCCACCAGCGCCATGGACAACACCGGCGAAGAGCGCTTGAAACAGCGCCTGGAGGCGGTGGTGCAGAGCAAGACCGTGGTACTGGTCACCCACCGGGCGTCGTTGCTGTCGCTGGTGGACCGGCTGTTGGTGGTGGACCGTGGACAAATCCTGGCCGATGGCCCGAAAGCGGTGGTGATGGAAGCGTTGAAGAAGGGGCAGATCAGTGTTGCTTAAGTCGGGATTCAAGGACTCGATCCGTCGCTATTTCAAAGGCACCGATTCGCTCCAGGGGCAGCCGCTGCCCGAGGTCAACAAGGCACTGATCGAAGATGCGCCGCGGGTTATCCGCCTGACCATCTGGGGCATCATCGCGTTCTTCCTGTTCCTGGTGCTGTGGGCCAACTTCGCGGTGATCGACGAGGTAACCAAGGGCGAGGGCAAGGCGATTCCTTCCTCCAAGCTGCAGAAGATCCAGAACCTGGAAGGCGGCATCGTCTCCGAGCTGTACGTCAAGGAAGGCCAGATAGTCGAGGCCGGCGCGCCGCTGATTCGCCTCGACGACACGCGCTTCCAGTCCAACGTCGGCGAGACCGAGACCGTGCGCCTGTCCATGCTGCTGCGGGTCGAGCGCCTGAGCGCCGAGGTGGATGAACGCGAGCTGAATTTCCCCGCCGAGGCGGTCAAGGAAGCGCCGGGCCAGGCGGCCAGTGAGAAATCCCTGTACCAGAGCCGTCGCCAGCAACTGCATGACGAGATCGGTGGCCTCCAGGAACAGCTGATCCAGAAGCAGCAGGAACTGCGCGAGTTCACCTCCAAGCAGGCGCAATACCGCCAGCAACTGGGCCTGCAGCGCCAGGAAATCGCCATGTCCGAGCCGCTGGTGGCCCAGGGCGCGGTGTCGCCGGTGGAAGTGCTGCGGCTCAAGCGTGCCGAAGTGGAAACCCGTGGCCAGCTGGACGCCACCACCCTGGCGATCCCCCGCGCCGAATCGGCGATCAAGGAAGTGCAGCGCAAGATCGATGAAACCCGCGGCAAGTTCCGCAGCGAGGCCCTGACCCAGCTCAACGAAGCGCGCACCGAACTGAACAAGGCCAGCGCCACCGGCAAGGCCCTGGAAGACCGGGTCAGCCGCACCCTGGTGACCTCGCCGGTACGCGGTATCGTCAAGCAGCTAATGGTCAACACCATCGGCGGGGTGATCCAGCCGGGCAGCGACATGGTGGAAATCGTCCCGCTGGACGACACCCTGCTGGTGGAAGCCAAGATCCGTCCCCAGGACATTGCTTTCTTGCATCCGGGGCAGGAAGCGGTGGTCAAGTTCAGCGCCTATGACTACACCATCTACGGTGGCCTCAAGGCCCGCCTGGAACAGATCGGCGCCGATACCATCACCGATGAAGACAAGAAGACCACCTACTACATGATCAAGCTGCGCACCGACCGCAGCCACTTGGGCACCGATGAGAAGCCGCTGTTGATCATTCCCGGGATGGTGGCCTCGGTGGACATCATCACCGGCAAGAAAAGCATCCTCAGCTACCTGCTCAAGCCGATCATCCGCGCCCGCGCCGAAGCCCTGCACGAACGCTGATCCCTATAAAAACCACCAGCCAGCCTTGTAGGAGCTGGCTTGCCAGCGAAGGGGCCTTGAGAGCGCCTTCGTCGGCGTACCGTCCCCAAGCGGTCCATCGGTTGAATCAACATATCGTTATTCACTAACGGTATTTAAATTAGTTTTCTTATATCTATAAAGTTGACTCCCTGCGTACCTGCCGACCAATCGGCGCGCCGCACGAAATGAACCCACACGGGATCTCCGTGAGTTTCTGATCGACGCGCGCGCCCTGGGCGCGCCTGCGCGGGAGTTTCAGTCATGTCTGCATCAGCCAGTGCCGCCTCCATTGCCGCACAAGCTTTCGAAATCCGGCCCTTGAATGGGGCTGTCGGCGCCGAGATCGTCGGCCTCGACCTGTCCCGGCCAGTCAACGACCAGGACTTCGCCCGCATCCACCGCGCCCACCTGGACCATCACGTAGTGGTGTTCCGCGACCAGCGCATCAGCCCCGAACAGCAGATTGCCTTCAGCCGTCGCTTCGGTGTGTTGCAGATTCATGTGCTCAAGCAGTTCCTGCTGGCCGGGCACCCGGAAATCCTCATCGTTTCCAACATCATCGAGAACGGCCAGTCCATCGGCCTGGGGGACGCCGGCAAGTTCTGGCACTCGGACCTCTCCTACAAGGAGCTGCCGAGTCTGGGCTCGATGCTGCACGCCCAGGAACTGCCAGCCGAAGGGGGCGACACCCTGTTCGCCAACATGCACCAGGCCTGGGACAACTTGCCCGAGGCGCTGCGCAAGGCGGTCGAGGGACGCAGCGCCGCCCACTCCTACACGGCGCGCTACAGCGAGACCAAGTTCGAGGGCAACTGGCGCCCGACCCTGACCCCGGAGCAACTGGCCCAGGTCGCCGAGGTGGTGCACCCGGTCGTGCGCACTCACCCGGAAAACGGCCGCAAGGCGTTGTTCGTCAGCGAGGGTTTCACCACCCGTATCGTTGGCCTGCCGGAAGACGAAAGCGCCCAGTTGCTGGCCGAGCTGTATGCCCACAGCGTGCTGCCGGACAACATCTACCGCCATCAATGGCAGCCCCACGACCTGGTGTTCTGGGACAACCGCTCGCTGATCCACCTGGCCGCCGGTTGCCCGAGCCATCTGCGCCGCAAGCTGTATCGCACCACCATCCAGGGCGACGCCCCTTACTGATCAGCCAGGCACGGCAGGAGAACCAGCATGTCCTTATCCATTCCCTTCATTCCCCGCCTCGGCAGGCTGGCCACGGCCATCGGCCTGGGTTTCAGCCTGCTGGCCGGCAGCCTGGTCGCGCCTGCGCCGGCCCAGGCCGAAGGCGAGATCCGCATCGCTGAACAGTTCGGTATCGTCTACCTGCTGCTCAATGTGGTGCGCGACCAGAACCTGATCGAAAAGCACGGCAAGGAGCAGGGCATCGACATCAAGGTCGACTGGACCCAGCTGTCCGGCGGCGCGGCGGTCAACGACGCGCTGCTGTCGGGCTCCATCGACATTGCCGGGGCCGGCGTCGGGCCGCTGCTGACCATCTGGGATCGCACCCACGGCCGGCAAAACGTCAAGGCCGTAGCCTCTCTGGGTAACTTTCCCTACTACCTGGTGAGCAACAATCCCAAGGTCAAGACCATCGCCGACTTCACCGAAAAGGACCGCATTGCGGTACCGGCGGTGGGGGTCTCGGTGCAGTCGCGCTTCCTGCAATACGCCGCCGCCAAGCAATGGGGCGACAAGGAATTCAATCGCCTGGACAAGTACACCATCGCCGTTCCCCACCCGGACGCCACCGCCGCGCTGATTGCCGGCGGCACCGAGCTGACCGGGCACTTCTCCAACCCGCCATTCCAGGACCAGGCCCTGGAGAACCCCAATGTGCACGTGGTGCTCAATACCTACGACCTGCTGGGGCCCAACTCACCGACGGTGCTGTTCGCCACCGAGAAATTCCGCAACGACAACCCCAAGACCTACAAGGCCTTCGTCGAAGCCCTGGCCGAAGCGGCCGAGTTCGCCCAGCACGACAAGGGCGCAGCCGCCGATACCTACCTGCGCGTGACCAAGGCCAAGATCGACCGCGCCGCCTTGCTGAAGATCATCGACAACCCGCAGTTCGAGTTCAGCGTGACACCGAAAAACACCTACCCACTGGCGGAATTCCTCTACCGGGTCGGTGCGATCAAGAACAAGCCCGAGTCGTGGAAGGACTACTTCTTCCAGGATGCCAAACCGTTGCAGGGGAGCTGATCGCCATGAACGCCCCCTTGCCAGGCCACACGGCCAGCAATCGCGCTGCCATCGCCCCGGCGCTGTTGGCGGTGGAGCAAGTCAGCCTGGAATACCGCACCCCGCAGCGGGTGGTGCGGGCCACCCACCAGGTGAGTTTCGAGGTTGATCCGGCCGACCGCTTTATCCTGCTGGGGCCTTCAGGCTGCGGCAAGTCGACCCTGCTCAAGGCCGTGGCCGGGTTCATCCAGCCCTGTGAGGGCGAGATTCGCCTGCAAGGCCAGCGCGTCAGCCAGCCCGGGCCGGATCGTATCGTGGTGTTCCAGGAGTTCGACCAGTTGCCCCCCTGGAAAACCGTGAAGCAGAACGTGATGTTTCCCCTGCTGGCGTCGAAGACCCTCGGCCGCCGCGAGGCCGAAGAGCGTGCCCTGGAATACCTGGAAAAAGTCGGCCTGGCGGCTTTCGCCGATGCCTATCCGCATACCCTGTCCGGTGGCATGAAGGCCCGGGTGGCGATCGCTCGCGCCCTGGCCATGCAGCCGAAGATCCTGCTGATGGACGAACCTTTCGCCGCCCTCGACGCCCTGACCCGACGCAAGATGCAGGAGGAGTTGCTGCGGCTCTGGGAGGAGGTGCGCTTCACCTTGCTGTTCGTCACTCACTCCATCGAGGAAGCGCTGGTGGTGGGCAATCGCATCCTCCTGTTGTCGCCTCATCCGGGGCGCGTGCGGGCGGAAGTCCACAGCCACCAGTACGACCTGCAGAGCCTCGGTGGCGTGGCCTTTCAGCAGACCGCGCGGCGCATTCACCGCTTGCTGTTCGATGAAGGCCAATCGCCGGAAACTGAAACCGAGCTGGATTTCGCCGATATCCGTATCGCTTATTGAGCCGTCAGGCCACCGTTGAACGAGGAATGCCCGATGAGCCACTCATCCCCTGCGCGCGAGGAATACGAAGTTGTCCTGCAGCCCTTGCTGCAAGTGCCCCTGGAGCGCGAGCTGCCCCTGGGGCAGCGCCTCTGGCAACAAGGCTGGTTGCGCAAGAGCCTGATCCTGGTCCTGCTGGCGCTGCTCTGGGAAGCCGTGGCCCGTTACCAGAACAACGACCTGCTGCTACCGAGTTTTCTGCAAACTGCCAGCGCTCTTTACCAGGGCCTGCTCAGCGGCGAATTGCTGGGCAAGGTGGGCATTTCCCTGGTGGTGCTGCTCAAGGGCTACCTGATCGGCATCGTCCTGGCGTTTGCCTTGACCACCCTGGCGGTCTCGACCCGGCTTGGCCGTGACCTGCTGAGCACCCTGACCTCGATGTTCAATCCGCTGCCGGCCATTGCCCTGCTGCCCCTGGCGCTGCTGTGGTTCGGCCTGGGGCAGAACAGCCTGATCTTCGTGCTGGTGCATTCGGTGCTCTGGGCTTTGGCCTTGAACACCTATGCCGGGTTTCTCGGGGTTTCCGAAACCCTGCGCATGGCCGGGCGCAACTACGGCCTCAAGGGCCTGCGCCTGGTGCTGTTCATCCTGATCCCGGCGGCGCTGCCGTCGATTCTCGCCGGGTTGAAGATCGGCTGGGCTTTCGCCTGGCGCACCCTGATCGCTGCCGAGCTGGTGTTCGGCGCCACCAGCGGCAAGGGTGGCCTGGGCTGGTACATCTTCCAGAACCGCAATGAGTTGTACACCGACAAGGTGTTTGCCGGGCTGGCAGTGGTGATCCTCATCGGCCTGCTGGTGGAAAACCTGATCTTCGACACCCTGGAGCGGATCACAGTAAAACGCTGGGGCATGCAGCGCTGAGCTACCTCGTCCGCCAGTCCCCCGACCGTAGGAGCTGGCTTGCCAGCGAAAGCGTCCTCAAGGGCTATGCAAGGTTCGAGGGCCCATTCGCCGGCAAGCCGGCTCCTACGCGGCTAGTGGGTTCACGGGTAAGGATTGATCTCCCTCATTTTCCTCGGCGCCAAGCCTGCTAGCATTGCGCCTGGATCATCCCTGACCAGTCACGAGTGCTCAGCATGCAACTTCCGGACATGAACCTTCTGGTGGCCCTCGACGCCCTGCTCGACGAGGGCAGCGTGGTGGGCGCGGCGCGGCGCATGAACCTCAGCCCGGCGGCCATGAGCCGGACCCTGACGCGGATCCGCGACGCCCTCGGCGACCCGGTGCTGGTACGTGCCGGACGCGGCCTGGTGCCCACCCCCAAGGCCCTGGAACTGCGCAGCCAGGTGCGCGATGTAGTGGAGCAGGCGGCGCTGGTGTTCCGCTCGGCGGACAAGGTCGACCTGGGTTCCCTGCATCGGCGCTTCAACGTGCGCGCCAACGATTTTTTCGTCGGCGTGTATGGCGGTCGCCTCATCGATACCCTGGAGCGTCAGGCGCCCTTGTGCGAGCTGCGCTTCGTGCCCGAAGGCGATGGCGATGACGAGGCCCTGCGGGAGGGAAGGATTGACCTGCGGATTAGCAACACCCGGCCCCTGACCCCGGAAGTCAAGGTGCAGAACCTGTTCACCACCGCCTTTGTCGGCCTGGTGCGCGAAGGCCACCCGCTGTTGGACGAAGACATCACCGCCGAGCGTTTTGCCGCGTTTCCCCATATCAGCATGTCTCGCCGGGGCATAGCCCGTGGACCTATCGATGCGGCCCTGGCCGAGCAGGGCCTGGAGCGCCGGGTGCCGCTGATTGCCCCGAGCTTCCACGCCGCCATGTTCATGCTGCCGGATTCGGACCTGATCCTGCCGGTGCCCCAGGAAACCCTGCTCAGCGTCTCGCGCCTGGGCCTGCGCTTGCGTTCGTTCGTGCTGCCGATTTCCCTGCCGACTCTGGTCCTGACCCAGGCCTGGCATCCGCGCTACGACAAGGACCCGGCGCACAAGTGGTTTCGCGAAACCCTGCGCACCTCCTGCCAGGCCACCTGGCAAGAAGCCCAGCCGGTCTCTTCGTAGGAGCCGGCTTGCCGGCGAAAGCGGTCTTGGGGGCCCCTTCGCTGGCAAGCCAGCTCCTACGGTCGACAGGGTGAATAATTGCGTCTGACGCACTTATAAACTGTCGATAAGTCAGTTTTCGTCAGCATCGGCTGTTCATAAACTGCTCTGGTTTTCTTGTCTGGAGCAGTATTTCCATGAGTTCCCTCGCTGTCGCTGCGCCTGCTTCGGTTGAAGCCGCCAGCAAGCCGGCAGCCATTGCACCGCCGGTGTTCGGGCCGCGGATCATCATCGGTCTGGTGGGCGTGCTGCTGGCGGTGCTGGTCTCGGGCCTCAACGAGATGGTGACCAAGATCGCCCTGGCGGACATTCGTGGTGCGCTGTTCATCGGCTACGACGAAGGCACCTGGCTGTTGGCCTGCTACACCGCCACTTCGGTGGCGGCCATGGCCTTCGCGCCCTGGTGTTCGGTGACCTTTTCCCTACGGCGCTTCACCCTGTGTGCCATTGGCCTGTTCACCCTGCTGGGGGTGCTGTGCCCCTTCGCCCCGAACTACGAAAGCCTGTTGCTGCTGCGCACCCTGCAAGGTCTGGCCGGCGGCGCGCTGCCACCGATGCTGATGACCGTGGCCCTGCGTTTCCTGCCGGCCAACGTCAAGCTCTACGGCCTGGCCGGCTATGCCCTGACCGCCACTTTCGGCCCCAGCCTGGGCACGCCCCTGGCAGCACTCTGGACCGAGTACGTGGGCTGGCAATGGGCGTTCTGGCAGGTGGTGCTGCCTTGCCTGCTGGCGATGGCGGCGGTGGCCTACGGCCTGCCCCAGGACCCGCTGCGCCTGGAGCGTTTCAAGCAGTTCAACTGGCGCGGCCTGCTGCTGGGCTTTCCGGCGATCTGCATGCTGGTGATCGGTATCCTGCAGGGCAACCGCCTGGACTGGTTCGAGTCGCCGCTGATCTGTGTGCTGCTGGCCGGCGGCCTGGTGCTGCTGGTGCTGTTCATGATCAACGAATGGTCGCAGCCGATTCCCTTTTTCAAGCTGCAGATGCTCGGCATCCGCAACCTGTCCTTCGCCCTGCTGACCCTGGCCGGGGTGCTGGTGGTACTGACGGCGGTGATCATCATCCCGTCCGCCTATCTGGCTCAGGTCCAGGGCTACCGGCCGTTGCAGACCGCGCCGGTGATGCTGGTGATGGCCCTGCCGCAACTGCTTGCGCTGCCCCTGGTGGCAGCACTGTGCAACCTGCGCTGGGTCGATTGCCGCTGGGTGCTGGGGATCGGCCTGGGCATGCTGGTGCTGTCCTGTCTGGGCGGTACGCACCTGACCTCGGCCTGGATCCGTGACGACTTCTACGTGCTGCAACTGCTGCAGATCTTCGGCCAGCCCATGGCAGTGCTGCCATTGCTGATGCTTTCCACCGGCAGCATCACCCCGATGGAAGGGCCTTTTGCCTCGGCGTGGTTCAACACCGTGAAAGGCCTGGCGGCGGTGATTGCCACCGGTGTGCTGGATGTGCTGACCACCCGCCGCCTGCACTTTCATTCGACCATGCTGGTGGACAGCCTGGGCAATTCGCCTCTGGTAGACGACGGCGTCGCCGGCCTGGCCCGGCGCCTGCACCAGCAGGCCGTGGTGCTGACCTCCGCCGACCTCTACTACTGCATGGCAGGGCTGGCCGCTGTGCTGATCCTGCTGATTTTCTGGCTGCCGACGCGGATCTACCCACCGCGGGCGCCGACTTGAACGAGACCTTTGTCATGACGACCCAGAACAAACACAAAATCGCCATTGCGGTAGCGGCAGTGGCGGCCCTTGGCGTGTTGGCCTACCTGGCGCTGCCGGGGCTGTTCGGCCGCGCCGGCGAGCAGACCACCAACGACGCTTTCATCGCCGCCGACTACACCCTGGTGGCCCCGCGCGTGGCGGGGTTCATCAAGGAAGTGCTGGTGGAGGACAACCAGCAGGTCAAGGCCGGGCAACTGCTGGCGCTGATCGACGACCGTGACCTGCGGGCCGCGGCCCAGGCGGCGGATGCCGAGACCCTGGTGGCCAAGGCGCAGTTGCAGAACGCCCGGGCGACCCTGGACCGGCAGAGTTCGGTGATCGCCCAGGCCCAGGCTGCCTTGAGCGCGGCCCAGGCCGAGCGAGCCTTTGCCGAGCATGAACTGAACCGCTACAACCACCTGGCCGGGGTCGGCGCCGGCACGGTGCAGAACGCCCAGCAGGCCCGGACCCGCATCGACCAGGCCAGCGCCCGGCTGGCCACCGCCACCGCAGCCCTGGCGGCGGAGCGCAAGCAGGTGGAGATCCTCACCGCCCAGCGCGACGCCGCGGAAGGCGGCTTGAAACGTGCCCAGGCGGCCCTGGAAATGGCCAGCTACGAGTTGTCCTACACGCGCATCGTGGCGCCGGTGGACGGCATGGTCGGCGAGCGCGCGGTGCGGGTCGGTGCCTATGTCACCCCGGGCAGCAAGATCCTTGCCGTGGTGCCGCTGCAGCAGGCCTATGTACTGGCCAACTTCCAGGAAACCCAGCTGACGGCCATGCATGCCGGGCAGGTGGTGGAGGTGCGGGTCGACAGCCTGGGCGGCGAGACCCTGCATGGTCGGGTGGAAAGCCTGGCCCCGGCCACCGGTGTGACCTTCGCCGCGGTGAAGCCGGATAACGCCACCGGCAACTTCACCAAGGTGGTGCAGCGCATTCCGGTGAAGATCCTTCTGGAACCCAACCAGCCGTTGGCCGAGCGGTTGCGGGTGGGCATGTCGGTGGAAGCCAGCGTGGACACCCACAGCTCTGCCACCAGCGCCCGCGAGGTGACCCAGCGATGAGCCGCGAACGCAGCCGTCACAGACGCTCCCACGGGCTCCGCACTCTGCTGGCGCTGAGCCTGCTGTCCCTGGCCGCGTGCAATGTCGGCCCGGATTTCCAGAGGCCCCAGGCGACCCAGGTCCAGGCCTGGTCCGCCCCGGCCCAGGCTGCTGCCAGCCAGGCGGTGGACAGTGCCATGCAGGAGCGCTGGTGGGAGGTGTTCAACGACCCGCAACTGTCGGCCCTGAGCCGTCGCGTCCTGAGCGATAACCTCGACCTGCAACTGGCCACCAGCCGTTTGCAGCAGAGCCGGGCGGCGCGCCAGGTCATCACAGCCGAACGCTATCCGAGCACCTCGGCCAATGGCGGCTACGGGCGCAAGCGCAACAGTGCCGAGGGCCTGAACGACCCTTCGGGGAACAACGGAAAATCAGCCTTCAATCTCTGGGAAGCGGGCTTCTCCGCCTCCTGGGAGCTGGATTTCTGGGGCCGGGTGCGGCGCGAAACCGAGGCCGCCGACGCGACCCTGGAAGTGGCGGAGAACGACCGGCGCGGGGTGCTGCTGTCGGTACTGGCGGAAACCGCCCAGGACTACATCCAACTGCGCGGCGTGCAGAGCACCCGGGCGGTCACCGAGCAGAACCTCGAGGTCGCCCGGCACAGCCTGAAACTCTCGCAACTGCGCCTGGCCGACGGCGTGGCCACCGACCTGGACGTGGCCGAAGCCGCCGCCCAGGTCGCCACCATCGAGGCGCAACTGCCGGAGCTGCAACAGCGCCAGGCGCAGTTGATCAATGCCCTGAGCCTGCTGCTGGGGGAGCCACCCCAGGCCTTGCACCAGGAACTGGCCAGCGATGCGCCAGTGCCGCAACCGCCATCCCAGGTGGCTATCGGCCTGCCTTCGCAACTGGCCGAGCGGCGTCCGGATATCCGCCAGGCCGAGGCGCGCCTGCATGCAGTCACGGCCAGCATTGGTGTGGCCAAGGGCGATTTCTATCCGCGCATTACCCTGTCCGGCAACTTCGGCTCCCAGGCCCTGCAACTGGCGGACTTCGGTTCCTGGAGTTCGCGGCAGTTCGGCATCGGCCCGCAGTTCAGCCTGCCGCTGTTCGATGGCGGCCGCCTGCGGGGCATGCTCCAGTTGCGCGAGGCCCAGCAGCAGGAAGCAGCCCTGGCCTACCAGCAGACGGTGCTGCGGGCCTGGCACGAAATCGACGACCAACTGACCCGCTACAACGCCAGCCAGTTGCGCCGCGACAGCCTGGCCGAAGCGGTACGGCAGAACCAGATCGCCCTGCGCACGGCACAGCAGCAGTACATCGAAGGGGTGGTGGATTTCGTCAACGTGCTGACGGTGCAGGGGGCCTTGCTGGCAACCCAGGAGCAGTTGGTGGAAAGCTCGGCCGGAGTGTCCCTGGCCATGGTTGGCCTGTACAAGGCGCTGGGGGGTGGTTGGCAGTCAGTCTACCCATTGCAGGCTGCCAGCCAGCCACGTTGAAAAGCGTTTTGCCTGGATTGAGAAAAAAGTGTAATGATAATTGCTCTCAATCATGTGCGCAGTTTCATTCATGCAAGCCACCACTGACGGCAACGCTCAACTCCATCGTCTGTATCAGGATCATCACGGCTGGTTGCAAGGCTGGTTGCGCAAGCGCCTGGGCGATCGCGAGCATGCCGCGGACGTGGCGCAGGACACCTTCCTGCGCCTCTTGCTCTCGGGGCGTTTTCCCGGGCAGCAGGAAAGCCGCAGCTACCTGGCGCAGATCGCCCGCAACCTGGTGGTCGACCAATGGCGGCGCGCGCGCATCGAGCGCGCCTACCTGGAAAGCATCGCCCACTTGCCGGAGCCGCAGACCCCCTCCCTGGAAAGCCGCGCGCTGATTCTCGAAACCCTGATGCAGATCGACGCCATGCTCGACCGCATGCCGGACAAGGTGCGCCAGGCCTTTGTCATGTCGCAGTTCGAGGGGCTGGGCTATGCGCAGATTGCCGAGCGCCTGGAGGTTTCCGTCAGCTCGGTGCAGAAGTATATGACCCGTGCGATCCAGGCCTGTTACCAGGTGCTCTACGCAGAATGAAACCTCGTCAGGCCCCCATTGCCCCCAGCGTTGTCGAGCAGGCCAGCGAGTGGCTGATGCTGCATTGGGGCGGCGAATTGAGCGCGCAGCAGCGCAGCGCCTTCGACGCCTGGCAGCAGGCCGATCCCGAGCACCAGCGAGCCTGGCAACGCCTGCAGCAACTGCAACAGACCCTGCAAGGCGTGCCGGAACACAGCACCCATGTACTGTTGGCCAAGGCGCCGGACCAGCAGCGCCGCGCCGCACTGAAGCTGCTCGGCTTGCTGCTGGTGGCCGGTGGCAGCGGCTACCTGGTGCAGGACAGCCAGCCCTGGCGAGCGGCCTTCGCCGGGCAGCGCAGCGCCACCGGGGAAATACGCCACCTGACCCTGAGCGACGGCAGCCGCCTGGACCTCAACAGCGCCAGCGCCGTCGACCTGCTGTTCAGCGCCAGCGAACGGCGCATCCGCCTGATCCAGGGCGAGATCCTGCTGACCAGCGGGCATGACCCGTCGCGGCCGCTGATCGTGGAAACCCCCGCCGGCGATATCCAGGCCCTGGGCACACGTTTCGCCGTGCGCGAATTGGACGGCGGCACCCGGGTCGATCTTTACGAAGGGGCGCTGCGGATCAGCCCCCGCCATGCACAGGCCCTGCAACTCAATGCCGGTGAACGCCTGTGGTTCGACGCCGGCCGGGTGTCGGCCCGGCAAGTGGCCCAGGTCAATGCCAGCAGCTGGAGCGAGGGCCGGTTGATTGCCGAACGCCAGCCCCTGGGGCAGTTCGTCGCTGAGCTGTCACGGTATCGGCCAGGGGTGCTGCGCTGCGATGAGCAGGTGGCGGGCTTGCTGTTGACCGGGGTCTTTCCCCTGGCCGACAGCGATGCGGTGCTCGCCGCCCTGGAGCGCTCGCTACCGGTACGGGCCCATGCGGTGACCCGCTACTGGGTAACCCTCAAGCCGCGAGGCTGAATGCAAAAATATTTTGTCAGGCGGTTGTCGATTCCGGCGCGCCGTTCGGGATACCCCATGAAAGCCGATCAAGACGCATTCTCATGGGGAGTTCAGGAATGCCTTACCAGACCGCTGCATCCATTTTGACCCTGGGCGCTACCGCGCGCCGCCGAGCCTTTGTTGCGCTGCTGGCGGTGGCACCCGTGCTGCCAGGCATTGTCCAGGCCGAGCCGGGCAGCCAGAGCCAGGCCCGCGACTACCAGATCGCCCCCGGCAACCTCGACCAGGTGCTGAACCGCTTTGCCAGTGCGGCGGGGATTCTCCTGTCGGTGGATGCGAGCATGACGGCCGGCAAGCACAGCCAGGGCCTGCAAGGCCGCTACGAAGTGGCGCAAGGGCTGCACCAGCTCCTCGCGGGGACCGGCCTGCAAGCCACCCAGAGTGGCGCCAGCTGGGGGCTGCAGCCAGTGGCCCAGGGCGCTGCACTGGAGCTGGGGCCAACCCGCATCGGCGCCACCCAAGTGGATGAAAATGCCTGGGGCGCAGTGCCGGGGATCGTGGCCAAGCGCAGCGCCACCGGCAGCAAGACCGATTCGGCGCTGGTGGAGATTCCGCAGACCATCAACGTGATCGGCGCCAAGGAAATCAGCGCCCGTGGTGCCCAGAGCGTGACCGAGGCGCTGCTCTATACCCCGGGCATGACCGGCGGCGGCTTTTCCGACCGGGTGAAGATTTTCGACGAACCCACCTCCCGTGGTTTTTCACCGACTCCGCTGTACCTCGACGGCCTGCACTTGCCCTATGGCGGTGGCAGTACCGGTGGTGCCCTGCAGATCGAGCCCTATTCCCTGGAGCGCATCGAAGTGCTCAAGGGCCCGGCCTCGGTGCTCTACGGGCAGAACCAGCCGGGCGGGATCGTCAACATGGTCAGCAAGCGGCCCACCGAGACCCCCGTGCATCAGCTGAAAGTGGAAGCCGGCAGCTACGACCACAAGAGCATCGCCCTGGACCTGGGCGGCCCGCTGGATGAGCAGGGGCAGTTCCTCTATCGCCTGACCGGCCTGGCCAGCGACAGCCAGGACGCCATCGATTACGTGCAGCGCCAGCGTCAGTTCATCGCCCCGAGCCTGACCTGGCGGCCGGATGACGACACCCAACTGACGGTGTTTGCCCAGTTCCAGAAGGACAACGACGTGCCCGAGGCCCAGGGCCTGCCCAGCGTGGGCACGGTGTTCGCCAACCCCAACGGCAAGATCGACCGCGACCTGTTTCTCGGCGAGCCCGGGGTCAATGCCTACGACCGTGACCAGTTCGTCGTGGGCTACGAGTTCTCCCATCGCCTGAACGATGTCTGGACCCTGAAGCAGAATGCCCGCTATGCCGACGTCGACGACCGTTACCGTGCGCCGCTGCACGGCTACAAGTTCGTCACCAACCCCAAGACCGGGCTCGACGACCAGCGCTACATGACCCGCTACGGGGTCGACTGGAAGCAGCACAACAAGGTCTTCGGCGTGGATAACATCGCCCAGGCCGAATTCGACACCGGGCCGTTCAACCACACGGTGCTGGTGGGGCTGGATTACTACCACTTCAATTCGAAATACCACGGCAAGTACGACTACAACCCGCCGATTCTCGACATGTTCACCCCCACCTACGGCCAGTCGCTGAATTTCGGCAACGCTTACCAGTGGGACAACACCATCATCCAGACCGGCCTCTACGTGCAGGACCAGATCAAGTACGAGAAGTGGGTGCTGGTGCTGGGCGGTCGCAACGATTGGGCGGAAACCGACAACAAGGCGCCGCTGGGTGGGGCCCATACCAACGTCAAGAACCAGTCCTTCACCGGGCGCGGGGGGCTGGTGTACCTGTTCGACAACGGGCTGGCGCCCTTTGTCAGCTACTCGGAATCCTTCCTGCCGTTGAGCGGCACCAGCTTCCAGCGCAGCGCGTTCGAACCTTCCACCGGCAAGCAGTACGAAGTGGGGGTGAAATTCCAGCCTCCGGGCCAGGAGAGCTTCGTCCAGGTATCGGCCTATCAGCTGGACCAGGAGAACATTCTGACCACCGACCTGGCCAACCCCGGGTTCAGTATCCAGAGCGGCGCGGTGCGCTCCCGGGGTATCGAGCTTGAAGCCAAGGCCAGCCTCAGCGAATCGCTGGACGTGATTGCCTCGGCATCGCGCAACGACATCAAGTACACCAAGGACAACGATGGCCGCGAGGGTCGCCACCCGGCGGGCATGCCACCCCTGACTGCTGCGTTGTGGCTCAACTACACCATCCTGGGCGACACCCCCCTGGCAGGCCTGGGAGCGGGCGTCGGCGCCCGCTACGTCAAGGGCAGCTACGGCACCGACTACGACGGCGCCTTCCAGATCCCTTCCTACACCGTGTACGACGCCGGCCTGACCTACGACCTTGAAAAGTCGCCGTTGCAGCTCAAGGGCGTGAAGCTGGCGCTGAACGTGAAGAACCTCACCGACAAGACCTACGTCGCCAAATGCACCAGCATCTGGGACTGCTACTACGGCGAAGGCCGGACCATGGTCTCGAGCCTGACTTATGACTGGTAAGGCCGCAGCAGCTGGGCTCACCAGTAGTCCGGCTTGATCGCGGGCGCCTTGCGGGTCGCCACTCGTTCGGGGAACTGGTGCTTGCACAGTTCCTCTGCGCTGACGACCCGGCGCATCCAGTGGGCCTGGGCTTTCAGTGAGCCGGGTTGCGGGCGCTGATACTGCGGGCGGTGAGGCAGGATCACGCCAAGGGTCAAGTCCGGGAAGTCTTCGCGAATGGCCCGCAGCGCTGGTGCCATATCGGTGTCTCCCGAGACCAGCACCAGTTGCTCGATGCGTTCATCTGGAGGATGCAGGGCTTGCCTGGCTGCGAGGCGGTACATGCTGATCGCCAGATGGACGTCGGTTTCCTTTTCCTCAAGTTTCCAGATGTCCACCGTGTCCTGGCGTGAAGCCCCTACGGCTTTATTGATGAAGCGTGGGGCTTTGGCCGGTTCAAGCTGATGGCGCCCCAGGTGCACATTGACCTGGGACGCCTTCAAGGCGCGCAGGTAGGTGTCTTGTGCTTCCTTGGAGGCCCGGCCACGGGTGGCCAGCCGGGGTTTGACTGAAGAAGTGAAGTAGTCCACCGAGGCCAGTCGGCTGGCGGGGTTTTCGATCTGCACGATATGGGTCAGCAACCCGGGCAGGTCGAGCCACTTGAATGGGGTGTCGGCCAGCAACCCGTAGAACAGGTTGTAGCCATCGACAAAGAAGGCCGTGCGCACTATTCCATTCCCTGGAAACGAAAAAACCGGCCTGGGCCGGTTTTTTCACCCCAACGGCCAGCGAACTTAATCTCTGCGTACGGGGTTGAGTTGTGAGGTTGAGCCTAGTGCCTGTATTCGTCGAGGTCAATCCTTGTCCGACGAGAGAGGCATCACAAATGGCTGCTTGGCATATCAACTCCGCGGGAACCGTTTTGCCTCAGCAGGCTTCGAGGATCAAGGGCACTGATGGGCATTACTGTGAGCACTTATTGCACCGCTCTCAGGGCCCGGACTGAGGATTCTGCAAGAACACCACGTAGCCCTTGAACCAGGGGCTGTCGCGCAGGGCCTGGGGTTCCTGCCATTCACCGCCCTGGATCAGGCCGACCTTGTAGGGCAGGCCCATGCGGTCCAGGCGCGGCAGGTAGCTGGCGTAGTTGGGGATGCTGCGGCGGCCCTGGTAGGTCTGCACCACCACTTCGTCCACCACGCCCTTGAGCTGGCCGATGGCTTGCGGGTCGGCGTTGCTGCCCCAGTCCATCAACCCGGTGATGCTCAGGCGGTAGTGCGCCGGCAGGCGTTGGCGCAGGTCGCGCAGGAAGTGGCCATAGCGCTCCAGGTCGTGGGTGCTGCTGTCGAAATCGATCTGGATGCCCACCACCTGGGTGCCCGTGGCCTGCCAACGCCGGACCTGGCCCAGCAACTGGTCATACAGCGGTTCGGGCCAGGCCAGGATGTGGGCGCGGTAGACCACCCACACCTGCTCCTGGCGCAGACGCGACACTGGCAGGCCCTGGGCGATGAGCTGGACGCCGCTGGCCGGATGGCGCCGCGAACGGCTGATCTGGCCCTGGAGGAGGTACAGGGTCCTGGCCTGGCCCAGCACCGGCTGGGTCTTGACCCCGCTCCATAGCCAGAAGGCGTCGTAGTCGGCGGCGTCCACTGCCGCGCTGGCCGGCGTTGCCCAGCACAGCCACAGCGGCAGCAGGCCATAGCCCAGGCGCTTGCCTACCAGTAGTAACGCAGCGACTGGGCCCACTGGGTATCCCCCAACTTGGTCTTCAACTGGCGGAACCAGGCCTTGCGCACGGCGGGTTCGACGCCGGCGCCGCCACAGTTGTTGTGGCCCGAGGAGGCGTAGCAGTTGATGGCTCGGTACAACGCGTAGGCGCGATCGTCACGGCTGGCCTTGGGGTTGTTGATCACCACCTGATAGCCGTCGAGCCGCGAGAACGGCTTGCCCGGGAACGTGTCCTGGGTGCCGCCCAGGTTCTCGGCCGGTGGCGGGGTGTCCAGGGGCATGCGGTCGAAGCCGCTGAAACGCATGAACTCGCCGAGGCAGAGCAGCCCGGCCGGGGCTTTCGGGTCACGCTGCAGGAGGGCGGCCGTCTCCAACAGGCTTGGGCAGCGGTAGTCGGGTTTTTCTTCTTCGGGCTGTGGGCCATTCCAGTGGAAGTCCTGCAACGGCGGGGTATCGAGGTAGATGTAGCCCAGGCTGGCGGCAAGGCTAGCGTCGGGCAGGGTGGGCGGCAGTTGCTCGAAGTCTTTGCCGAAGGCCGCGTACTGGCCGCGGGTCAGGTCCTTGTACAGCAGGATAAAACGCGCGGCGTTGCGTTCCGCTGGCGACTCGGCCTTCTGCGCTTGCTGGCGCAGCAGTTGGGGAGAGGCCACCTGGCGCAGGAGAATGGCGCGCACCTGGGCGGTCTTGATCGGCGAGTCGTCGGCGAACACCTTGGCCAGTTGCCCGCTGCGCTCGTAGCTGTAGGCCAGGGCCAGTTCCAACTGTTCACGTTGCAGCGGTTGCTGGGCCAGGGGCAGCAATTGCAGCCACAGCGCCTCGGCGCCTTTCCAGTCCTGCTGGGCCTGCATTGCCAGGCCACGCAGGGTCTGCTGGCTGAAGCTCAGGTAGTCCAGTTGCGCGGGCAGTTGGCTGGGCAATTGTTTGAGCGCCGCCGCCGGTTGTTTTTCGACATACAGGCTGAAAGCGGCCTGGAGATAGTCGAACAGCGCCGGCTGGCTGGCGAACTGGGCCTTCTGCTGTTGCAGGGCATCCCGGGTCAGGGGCGCCGATGGGGCGTCGCGCATGCGCATCAGGTCTTTCACCGCCAGCAACAACGGGGCCTTGAAGTGGTCTTCGGGCAGGCTCAGCAGTTTGTAGTCGACTTCTTCCACCAGGTCGTCCAGAGGCATGTTGCGCGGGGTGCCGGGAGCTTGGGTCAGTTGCCAGGCGTAGTCCTCGGCCAGGGCCTGGGTGTCGCCCGTCAGCCAGTGCACACGGCGGATCAGACCCTTGGCGGAAACGGCGTAGCGGCCCTGTGGATAAGTCTTCAGGTAGGCCTCGAAACCGGCGCCGGCCTGTTGCAGGACGGCTTTGTCCACATGCTCCAGATTGACCATGCTCCATTCATCGAAGGCGTTCTGCTGGGCCAGGTTGAGCAGGGTGCGCGGGCTCATGTAGGCCGCGGTTTCGGCCAGCCAGGGCTGAGGATTGTCCTTGAGCGCGGCAAAACCGTTGCCGGCTTCGTTGAAGCGGCCGCTGTAGAAGTCGGCGGCGGCCTGCAGGTAGCTGGCGAACGCCTTGGCTGCCGCCGAGTTCAGGTTGGCCGGCAGCAGCTTGCTCATTTCGCTGGCGTTCCAGTCGCAGCTGGCCAGCAATTGCACCCGGGCCTCGGCCAGGGCCTGGCGTTCTTCCGGGCTCAGTGGCGCCTGGTCGAGCTGCTCCACAAAAGCCAGGGCACTGGCGTCCGAGTTGCTGCGGCAGCGGCTGCCTTCTCCGGAGAGAAAGCCGTTCCCGGCGGCTTCCTTGCTATCGCGACGCAGGCCTACGGCCTGCAGCAGGCTGTCGAGCTGCTCGGTGGCGGGCGAGGGGCCGGGCTTGGGTGGGTTGCCAGTGTCGGGATCGAGTTCGGGCTGCGCCGGGTGCAGGCGATAGTGCATGAAGGGCACAGGGCCGTAGCCCATGCCCAGCTCATCCTGGGTCAGGGCCCGGGGTGCCAGGGGCAGGCTGCCCTGGTCGGCCAGCAGCAGCCGCAGGTTGACCCGGCTGTCGTTGCCCGGGCTGAGAAAGGGCAGGTTGCTGCAACCGTCCAGGCGATTTGAGTAGAGCGACCAGGTCGGCGAGCAGATGTCATCCGAGCTGGCCTGCGCCTGGCCGGCGCACAGGGCGGTGAGGGTCAATGCCGAGAGCAGAAGCTTGCGCATGAATTGTCCTTAATTCAGAAAAGCCATGAGGGCAGGTTCCGAGTGTGGCGAAAATCATACAGAAGGCGCCGGCTGGCACCTACGTCGCTGGTTAGAAAATCCGCCGTTCTGTGACGCGCCTTTGCTGTCCTCCGGTCTATGTTCATCCATTGCCGGTGATGGCCGGGCCTGACCCCGTACCGCCGTCCCCGAGGGCTATCGGCAAGAGTCGCACATGGCATTCGAGGAGCGGCTTTTTACCCTTGCGTCTGTGCTTTGCGGTTTTCCAGGCAAAGGACGATGCTATCGGGGTTTGAGCGACCAGATCAGGCGAGTTTATGGGGAGCAAGGAATGGATTTTCGCAGAGCGCCGGAGTTGATCGGGCGTTTGCAAGAGCAGGCCGTCGTGCCTCGGGAGCAAGGTGTGCAGCGGCTGATGCGCTTGGCGCTGGAGTATTGGTTGCTGCCGGTGTTGCTGTTGGCTGCGGCCGTTCGCTTTTATGACCTGACCGCCGCGGCCATCTGGGGCGACGAAGGTTCCAGCCTTGTGCTCAGCCAGTATTCGCTGAGCGAAATCTGGTTTCATGCGGCCCGCGACGTCCATCCGCCGCTGTATTTCATGCTCTTGCGTGGTTGGATTGAACTGTTCGGCGACGGGATTTTTTCCATTCGCACCTTCAGCGCGCTGCCAGGGATAGTCACCGTAGGGCTCGGCATGTGGCTGGTGGCGCTGCTGGCGACCCGTCGCGCGGCGATTCTCGCCGGTGTGCTGCTGGCCCTGCTGCCCACGGCCGTGCGCTACAGCCAGGAAGTGCGCATGTATGCGCTGCTCGGCCTGTTGCTGCTGGGGGCGACCCTGGCCCTGGTGTACTGGCTGCGCCAGCCCTCGCGTCGGGGCCATCTGGTGAGCTACGCGCTGCTGATGACCCTGGCTTTCTACACCCATTACTTCACGGTGTTCTGCGTGCTGGCGCACTGGCTGTACCTGGCCGTTTCGGGCGTGCGCGCCGAGGGTGGCGGGCGCCTGGTCACCCGCCCGGCCTGGTGGCTGGCGAATGCGGCGATCGTGCTGCTGTTCCTGCCCTGGGTTCCGGAGTTGCTGGACCTGCTGCGGCACATGGACGAGTTGAAGGCCAATGGCGATGTCGGCTGGGAGCCGGTGGTCACCTGGTCTTCGCTGCCGGCGATGGTCTGGCAATTGCTGATCCAGGACGAAGGCGACAACCTGCCAGGTGCGCTGTTCGTGGGCATGCCGCTGCTGTTGCTGGCGGTCTGTAGCGTCCTGGCCTGGCGTGATGGTGCACCTGCCAGGTTCGGCGGGCTGCTGGCGAGTTTCACCCTGCTGCCGTTGTTGTTGGTGTTTGCGGTGTCGTTCGCTTCGCCAGTGTTTATCGAACGCTACCTGACCGCTTATGCCTTGGGCTTGCCGATGATCATGGCGGTGCTCATCGATCGCTGGCTTAAGAGTGCCCGGTTGGTGGCGCTGGCGTTGCTGCTGGGGTTCGTGGGGCTGGAAGCGGTGGGGCTGAAAAACAACATCGATGTCGACGCCAACGACCAGATCAGCGTGATGGTCGACTACGTCAACCGGCACTACGTCGCGGGCGACCGCATCGTTATCAGCGACATGCTCTGGTACTTGAGCTACGTCTACTACAACCGCACCGATGCCCAGCCGATGCTCTATACGCCGCCGCTGCCGGGAGGCACCTCCAGCAGGCCGAACGCCTACGGCTTCGGCACCCTGATCGACCACCCGGATCAGGTCTACCTGGATCAGTTGAGCGCCTTGTCAGTGGGCAGCGGGCGCTATTGGCTGGTGGGGTCGGACGATCAGTCCGAGGAATTCGCGCCATTGCCCCAGGGGTGGCACAAAGTCGGTCAGTTCGCCGCGGGTGGTACTCGGGCCCGCTTGTTTGTCCTCTGTGGCTCGGCAGCCGGCGCTTCCTGTGCCGGGCAATGAACGCGCAGGGTGCCGTTCGGAAGTTCGAGGCCTTGTGTCTTGCAGCGCGACCTAGACTTGCATCAGGAGTCACAGTCCTGTCCCCGCTTGCGGGGCACCGAGGTGCATCATGCGTATGGCAAGAACCGTGCAGCGCAGCCTGGAACAAGCCGCTTGCGAGTTTGATCTGGTGAGCCATCCCCATTCCGCCAGCAGCCTGGAAACGGCGCGGGTGGCGGGGGTACCGGCGGAGCGAGTGGCCAAGTCGGTGATCCTCGACGATCACCACGGCCATTACCTGATGGCGGTGTTGCCGGCCAGTCGGCACCTGGACCTCGGCAAGGTGCGCGGCAGCGGCGAATGGCAGGTCACCCGGGAAAGCACCCTGGCCCACCTGTTCAACGACTGCGAGCGCGGCGCGGTGCCGGCCCTGGGCGAGTCCTATGGGCTGGACGTGGTGATCGACCCGCTGCTGACCCGGCAGAAAGACATCTACCTGGAAGCCGGCAACCACCACAACCTGGTGCACATGAGCATGGCCCAGTACCTGAAGCTGGTGCCCCACGCCGAGGTTTGCGAAGTCTCGCACTGATCAGGAGCCCGACCATGGAAGCACCGACCCACAGCCTGCCGGCGTTGTTCAAGCAGTTGGGGCTGGCCGATGACCCGGTGAGCATCGAGCGTTTCATCGCCACCCATTCGCCGCTCAAACCGGAGCTGCACCTGGCGGACGCATTTTTCTGGAGCGAGAGCCAGGCCGACTTTCTGCGCACGGAAGTGCTCGATGATGCGGATTGGGCCGAGGTGGTGGATCAGTTGGATGTGTTGTTGAGGAAGGGGCGCGGGGGCTAGGTCGGTGGCGGCCATTGGCGAGCGGTGTGGACCAGGGCCAGGATCCAGACGTGGCCTTGGCTTATCTGATAGACCAGGCGATAGCTCGGGTGGGGAATCAGCTCGCGGGTTCCTGCCACCAGTCCCGTGGAGCCTATCTGCGGGTTGAGGACCAGATGGTCGACGCATTCGCTGAAGCGCCTGTCCATGTCGACCGCAGCCCTCGGGTTGAGCACATGCAGGTAATCCCAGATATCCATGCGGTCCTGTACGGCTTCGGGAACCCATACAACCTTCATTCCAGCCTCGATGCCCGAGCGCGTCTGGCAGCGAACTCTGCTTCTACCTCTTCATGGTTGTGCCCGCGTTGAGCGTCTACGGAGGCTCGAGCCAGCAGGACTTTCTGTTGCAGGAAGGCCTCGTACTCACGGGATTCGTGCTGTTTTTGCACGAACTCGCGCATCAACTCGCGCACGATCTGTGAGGCTGGGCGATGTGCGGCCAGTGCCTCCGCCATAAACTGATCCCGCAGTTCAGTTTCCAGTTTCATCGTAAAGATGGCGTGTTTGGGCATGAGCGTTCTCCTCAAAAAGTACTGAAAAAGTATATACCTTTTCAGTACTTCTTCTGTTTTGCAGGCGCTGGATCCAAGGCTTGGCCGAGGTATTTGTTACAAAACTTGACTGGATTTATCCGTCAATGACATATTGATAGTTAGCAAACTAACAGTGTGCGAACAATCTTGTGTCCAACTCCCTTGAATCACTCCACATGAATATCAGCAGTGGCATGGTGGTCGCGTCCCGGCATTGGCGGCGGATCTGCCAGACCACGCTGGTCAACTTCGGCATTTCCGAAGCCTGCGCGGTGCCGCTGTTGATGATCGGGCGCCTGGGCGAGGGCGTGCGCCAGGTCACGGTGGCCCAGGCCGCAGGGATGGAAAGCCCGTCCCTGGTGCGCCTGCTGGATCAACTGTGCAGCGCCGGCTACGTGTGCCGCAGTGAAGACCCCCACGACCGCCGGGCCAAATGCCTGAGCCTGACCGACACTGGTCGCGAGCTGGTGCAGGCGGTGGAAAGCGAGTTGGTGCGCCTGCGTCATGAAGTGCTGGAAGGCATTGGCAGCGCCGACCTGGAAGCGGCGTTGCGGGTGATCCGCGCGTTCGAGTCCGCCAGTCATGTACCGGTGCTGCCATCTTGAAAGGCTTCTTTACCGGCATGCCTCCCGCGCGGGACTGGTTCTATGGCGTACGTACCTTCGCCGCGTCGATGATCGCCCTGTACATCGCCATGCTGATGCAGATGCCCCGTCCGTATTGGGCGATGGCCACGGTGTACATCGTCTCCAGCCCCTACGTCGGCCCCACCAGTTCCAAGGCCCTGTACCGGGCGATCGGCACCTTTCTCGGGGCGGCGGCCGCGGTGCTGTTCGTGCCGATGTTCGTACAGAGCCCCTACCTGCTGGTGGTGATCATCGCCCTGTGGACCGGGATCCTGCTGTTCCTGTCCATGCACCTGCGCACTGCCAACAACTACGCCCTGATGCTGGCCGGCTACACCTTGCCGCTGATCGCCCTGCCGGTGGTGGACAACCCCCTGGGGGTCTGGGACGTCGCCGAGGCGCGGACCGAGGAAATCTTCCTCGGCATCGTTTGCGCCGCGGTGATCGGCAGCATGTTCTGGCCCCGGCGGCTGGCCCCGGTGTTCGTCGATTCCGCCGCCAAGTGGTTCGCCGATGCCGCGCTCTACAGCCAGCGCTTCCTGGCCCGCAACGTCCAGCCCGAGGAAGTCAGTGGCCTGCGCGCGTCCATGGTGGGCACCTTCAACACCCTGGAACTGATGATCGGCCAGTTGCCCCACGAGGGCGCCCGGCCGCAGACCGTGCGCAACACCAAGGAGCTGCGCGGGCGGATGATCAACCTGCTGCCGGTGGTGGATGCCCTGGACGATGCCCTGTATGCCCTGGAACGGCGTACCCCGGAGCTGGTGGCGCAGTTCGCCCCCTTGCTGGCCAAGGCCGATGAATGGCTGCAAGGCACCGCCCGGGATGCTTCGGTGGAACGCTGGCAGGCCCTGCGCGATGAACTCGAAGCCTTGCAGCCAAGCCCCGAAGCCCTGGATGACCGGCGCCAGCTGCTGATGTCCAACGCTCTGTATCGCCTCGGCGAGTGGATCGACCTGTGGCAGGACTGCCGCAGCCTGCAGCACGCCATCCAGAGTGAAAGCCAGGCGCCCTGGCGCGCGGTCTACCGGCATTGGCGGCTGGGCCGGCTGACGCCGTTTCTCGATCGTGGGCTGATGCTGTACTCGGCGGGCTCGACGGTCCTGGCGATCATCGTCGCCTCGGTGCTGTGGATTCTCCTGGGCTGGACCGACGGCGGCAGCGCCGTGATCCTGGCGGCGGTGGCCTGCAGTTTCTTTGCTTCCATGGACGACCCGGCGCCGCAGATCTACCGGTTCTTTTTCTGGACCGCGATGTCGGTGCTGTTCGCCAGCCTCTACCTGTTCCTGATCCTGCCCAACCTGCACGACTTCCCGATGCTGGTGCTGGCCTTTGCCGTGCCGTTCATTTGCGTCGGCACCCTGACGGTGCAGCCGCGGTTCTACCTCGGCATGCTGCTGACCATCGTCAACACCTCGTCCTTCATCAGCATCCAGGGAGCCTACGACGCGGACTTCCTGAGTTTTGCCAACTCCAACCTGGCCGGCCCCATGGGCCTGCTGTTCGCCTTTGTCTGGACCCTGATCGCCCGGCCGTTCGGCTCCGAACTGGCGGCCAAGCGCCTGACCCGCTTCAGCTGGCGCGACATCGTCAGCCTCAGCGAACCGGCGACCCTGGCCGAACACCGGCACATGGGCGCACAGATGCTCGACCGCCTGATGCAGCACCTGCCGCGCCTGGCCATGACCGGGCAGGACACCGGCATAGCCCTGCGGGAGTTGCGCGTGGCGCTCAATATGCTGGACCTGCTGGCCTACGCACCGCGGGTGCAGGGCGTGGCCCAGAGCCTGCTGCGCCAGGTGGTGGCCGAGGTGGGCGAGTACTTCAAGGCCTGCCTCAAGGCCGGCGAACGCCTGCCGGCCCCCAGCGGGCTGCTGATGACCCTCGACCGTACCCGCCGCGCCCTCGGCAGCCAGGGCCTGCAAGGCGACCACGAAACCCGCCTGCACCTGCTGCACGCCCTCAGCGGCCTGCGCCTGGCGCTGTTGCCGGGGGTGGAATTCGTCGCCACCGGCGAGCTTGAAGAACCCCTTCCCCATGGCATCGATGGAGCGCCCCTATGATCGGTGATCTGGATATCAGCGGGGTGTTCCTGCCCACGCTGCTGGTGCTGATGGGCATCACTTATGGCTTGTACCTGCTGGTGCACGGGGTGCTGACGCGCTTGCACTTTTATCGTCTGGTCTGGCACCGGGCGCTGTTCAACGTGGGTCTCTACGCTCTGCTACTGGGCGCCGTGGACTCTCTCAGTCGATACCTGATGACATGAAAAAACCTTTATTGACCATTGGCCGTGTGGTCCTGACGTTACTGGTGGTGACCTTCGCGGTCGTGGTGGTCTGGCGCATGGTGATGTACTACATGTTCGCGCCCTGGACCCGGGACGGGCATATCCGCGCCGATATCGTGCAGATCGCTCCGGACGTGTCCGGGCTGATCCAGCAGGTGGAAGTGCGCGACAACCAACTGGTGCAACGCGGCCAGGTGCTGTTCAGCATCGACCAGGACCGCTTCAAGCTGGCCCTGCGCCAGGCCAAGGCGGCCCTGGCCGACCGCCAGGAAACCCTGGCCCAGGCCCAGCGCGAGGCCAAGCGCAACCGTGGCCTGGGCAACCTGGTGCCGCGCGAGCAACTGGAAGAAAGCCAGTCCCGCGAGGCCCGTGCCCAGTCGGCCCTGGCCGAGGCCCAGGTGGCGGTGGACAGCGCCCAGCTCAACCTCGACCGCTCGGTGGTACGCAGCCCGGTGGACGGCTACGTCAACGACCGTGCACCGCGCACCCAGGAATTCGTCACCGCCGGGCGCCCGGTGCTGTCGGTGGTGGACAGCAACTCCTTCCACATCGATGGCTATTTCGAAGAGACCAAGCTCGATGGCATCCATGTCGGCCAGGCCGTGGATATCCGTGTGATCGGCGACCGTGCGCGGCTGCGCGGGCATGTGGAAAGCATCGTCGCCGGGATCGAGGACCGTGATCGCAGCAGCGGCTCCAACCTGTTGCCCAACGTCAACCCGGCCTTCAGCTGGGTGCGCCTGGCGCAACGGATTCCGGTGCGCATCGCCTTCGACGATGTGCCGGCGGACTTTCGCATGATCGCCGGGCGCACCGCCACGGTGTCGATCCTCGACGACCAGGCCAAGCAGGAGCCCGGCCAATGAACAACGGCGCGCGTTTGGCCCTGGCCGGGCTCGGCCTGCTGCTCTCGGCCTGCCAGATGGTCGGGCCGGATTACCAGGTGCCCGGGGATGCTGCGGTGCAGCGCAAGGATTTGCAGGGCCAGTTGAGCGCCAAGGGCGCCAACGTGGTGTCGGCGCCGGTGCCTGCCGACTGGTGGCGGCTGTACCAGGACCCGCGCCTGGACCAGCTGGTGCAGCAGGCCCTGGCTTCCAACACCGACCTGCGGGTGGCGGCGGCCAACCTGGCTCGGGCCCGCGCCCAGGTGGATGAAGCCCAGGCCGCCGGTGGCTGGAGCGGTGGGGTCAAGGCCGGGGTCGAGCGCCTGCAGGAATCCGGCGAAGCCTTCCTGCTGCCGGAAAAGGTGCCAGTGGCCAACGTCGGCAACCTGTCCATCAGCACCTCCTACCAGTTCGACCTGTTCGGCACCTTGCAGCGCGGCATCGAGGCGGCCCAGGCCAATGCCGACGCGACCCAGGCTGCGGCGGATACCGCGCGCATCACCCTGGTGGCGGACGTGGTGCGGGCCTACACCCAGGTTTGCGCGGCCAACGAAGAACGGGAAATCGCCGAGCACTCCCTGAGCCTGCAAGCCCAGAGCACCGAGCTGACCCAGCGCCTGCGCGATGCGGGGCGCGGCGACGAAACCCAGGTCACCCGTTCTCAGACCCAATTCAAATCCCTGCGTGCCGAACTGCCGCGCTATGAGGCGGCGCGCCAATCGGGGCTGTTCCGCCTGTCGATGCTGCTGGCCAAGCCGCTGGATCAATTGCCCGCCGGCACTGACAGTTGCGCCCAGTTGCCGCATATCACCCAGCTGTTGCCGGTGGGCGATGGCGCGGCGCTGCTCAAGCGCCGCCCCGACGTACGGCAGGCCGAGCGCCAGCTGGCCGCCGCCACCGCGCGCATCGGCGTGGCCACCGGGGCCCTGTATCCGGATATCAGCATCGGCGCGACGGTCGGCACCGTGGGCATCCTCGACAACCTCGGCAAGCCTTCCACCAATCGCTGGGGCTTCGGCCCGCTGATCAGCTGGACGGTGCCGGCCAATGGCGCCCGCGAGCGCATTCATGAAGCCGAGGCCGCCAGCCAGGGCGCCCTGGCGCATTTCGATGGGGTGGTGCTCAACGCCATCCGCGAAACCCAGACCGGCCTGGCCCAGTACAGCGCGCAACTGCAGCGCCGCGATGCCCTGGCGGATGCCGAGCAGTCGGCGCAACTGGCGGCGGACCAGACCCACCGCTTCTTCCAGGCCGGGCGCGCGTCCTTCCTCGCCGACCTGCAGGCCACCCGTACCTACACCGATATGCGCGCGCAACTGGCGGCGGCCAACACCCAGGTAGCCATGAGCCAGATCGATCTGTTCCTGGCCCTGGGCGGCGGTTGGGAAAGCGGACGAACGCAAGGCCCGGAGCACGCGAAACCCTGAGGCGGTTGCTATGCTTTGATCAGTTGGAAAAGTGCCTTGTGCAACGTGCCTTCCAACCGATCAAAGCATGTGATGGTCATGGGGATTCCAATAATGAAAAACCCTTATGCTCCGGGCTTCTGGTGCGCGCTCTGCGCCCTGGTGCTGCTGTCTGCCACCTACTTCTACGGCATCATGCTGGCCCATCAGATCGACAAGGCCCTGGTGTTCCTCGACAGCGCCAGCGCGTTGATCGCGGTGATGGCCATCGGTGTGGTGGCCTGGGCCTCCTTTCAGGGCCAGAAAATCAAGAAGAAACAGCTCGAACAGAGCAAGACCCTGGTGGTCATCTGGGACACCAAGGTGGCCTTGCGCCGGGTCGAAACTGTATTCGACCGTTACTTCTGGGGCAGTTACTGGCAACCGGGGCGGACCTTCGCCGAAGTCATGGGCGAACTCACCGGCACCCCGCTGGAAAAGAGCCTGGAGGCCCTGAAGAAGCAGTGCATGCTGCTGGACAAGCAAGCCGAGGACGGTCACCACTGGCTGAGCAATGCCCGGGAGCTGTCGGATGTCGCCACCGCCATGGCGCGGGAGCGCTACCAGCTGGATTTCTGCGACCCACGGGGCGAATCCCGGGGCAACAGCGCGGTGATCGACCGGGATTTCGAGGTCCTGGTGTACACCTGGAGCGCCCGGCTCAAGAGCTTCGATCATCAGCTCGATGCCTTGGAAATCGAATACTCCTAAAAGCCCCTTCCCCTGGCCCTGTAACAGCGGCGGCTGCCGGTTTGCGGCAGCCGCTGCCGGGGCCATCTCCCCGCGCTCCACGGTTTTTCACATTCAAAGATTGGGCTCGCCCTAGCCGCCAGTGGTAATCTGCGCCGGTTTTACGCGGAGTCGAGCCGCAACCCGTCATGGGTTCAGGGAAGACGACCACACCTTCAAACAACGGATATTGATCGGGTCAGACATGAATAAATCAGCAGGCGTACTGTTAGGAATCGTCGTCGCAGTAGGTGCCATCAGTGCCGGCGGCGCCTGGTACACCGGCACCAAGCTGGAAGGGGTCCTGCAGCAGCAGGTGATTGAAAGCAACAAGGAACTGCAAGCGGCGCTGATCGGCTATGACGCCACCGCCACTCTGGAGCTGGTGTCCCTGGAGCGTGGCGTGTTCAGCAGCAATGCCCGCTACCGCCTCAAGACCCAGGGCGAGGTGTTCAACGGTGGGCTGGAACTGATGATCGCCGACCATATCGAACACGGCCCGCTGCCTTTCTCGCGCTTGATCCGCCTCAAGTGGCTGCCAGTCATGGCGTCCAGTCATTTCGAGCTGGAGAACAACGGGCAGACCGACAAGTGGTTTGCCGCCACCAAGGGTGCTGCACCGTTCAAGGGCGTGGTCAATGTCGGCTATGACCTGTCCGCGGAGGGCACCCTGGATTTCGCTCCGATGGAACTGGCCCTGGATGAGCTGAACAACCTCAAGTTCTCCGGCCTGAATGCCACTTTCAGCGTCGGCGACAATCGCCGCAAGGCCAAGGTCGATGGCTATATGGACAGCCTGAGCCTGTTCCTCAGTTCGCCGGACAAGGCCCCGCTCAAACTGGAAATCAACGGCCTGACCCTGGCCAGCAACCTGCAGAAAAGCAGCTTCGACTACTTCCTGGGCCAGAACACCCTGGAGCTCAGCGGCCTGAAGGCCACCTTCGGCGACAAGCAGTCGGTGCTGACCCTGAAGCACTTCGAGCAGAAGACCTTCAGCGAAGAAACCGGCAGCACAGTGGCGGGCCGTGCGGATTACCGAGTGGGTGAAATCGCCTTCGACGGCAAGACCGTGGGTTCGGCCGAGATGCTCTGGAGCATGAAGAGCCTCGACAGCCAGGGCATGCTCGATCTGGTCCAGGTCTACCAGAACGTGCTGCAGCCGTATCAGAAGGCCGCCACCGAGGCCACTGCCGAGGGTGAACCGGCTCCGGAACTGCAAATGTCCGACGCCGAGCAGGTCAAGGTACGGGCTGCCGTGAACAATGTCCTGGAAGCCAAGCCGCAGATCGCCCTGGAAAGCCTGGCATTCAAGACCGCCGGTGGTGAAAGCCGTTTCAGCCTGAGCCTGGATCTGGCCAAGCCGCAGAGCCTGGAGCTGCCGCCGGCTGAGCTGGGCAAGCAACTGGTCAGCCAGCTGGATGCCAAGCTGTCGCTGTCCAAGCCGATGGTGGCAGATATCGCCGCCCTGCAGGCCCAGGCCGAAGGCCAGACCGATGCCAAGCTGATCGCCGAGCAAAGCGCGGCCACTGCAGAAATGCTCAGTGCCATGGCCCTGTCCACCCAACTGGCCAAGCTGGAAGGCAATGACGTGGTGTCGGCCCTGCACTATGCCAATAACGAAGTGAACTTCAACGGCCAGAAAATGACCGTTGAGCAGTTCATCGGTTTGGTCATGAGCAAGCTGGGGGGCGTAGGCGCCCAGCAGTAAAGGTGCACGGGCCGCTTTGCGCGGCCCTTCTTGTGCAACCCCTGACGCCCGGCCTGTGCAGCCCACAGGTCGGGCGTTGTGCTGTCTGGAGCAAGGCGGTGAGGGCGGCTGCAGGCCCCGCAGAATCTGATTCTGAATAAATATGGCGCTGCAAATTCTGAACTAACCTTCGTGGAAGAATTCTCCCAGACGCTCTGTCGATCTTCTGATCGTCCGGGCTGGGGCGTAAGGGCGGGGCGCATAACTCCGGCTAGCCACGTAAGGATGCTGACGAAATGCAACGCACTGTTCATCCCGCTCGCCGCTACGGCCTTCGTCCGCTGTTTCGCCTGGCATTGTGCAGCCAACTGTTATGGCCGGGCCTGGCGTTCGCCGATGCGGCCTATGACCAGTTGATCATCCAGGCCCGGGCCGGCAGCTACGCCCCGGCGCTGAACCATTTGCGCCAAGTGCCGGCGGACCGGTTGAACAACGGGCTGGTCAGCGACCACCTGCAGATCGCCAGCTGGGCCGGCCTCGATGCCGAGGTGGTGAAGGTCTACGAGACCCAGGGCCGCAACCGGGTGCTGCCGGCGCAGGCGCTGGCCGCCGCGGCCCGTGCCTATCGCAACCTCAAGCAGTGGGACAACGCCACCCAGATCTATCGCCTGGCCCTGCAGCGCGACCCGCAGAACGCCGACCTGCAGCTGGGGCTGGCCCTGACCCAGGCCGATGCCGGCCAGCCGGCCGAAGCCGTGGCCCGGGCCAAGGCCCTGGTGGCGGCCAAGCCCGATGACCCGAACCGGCGCCTGGCCCTGGGCTACGCGCTGACCCGCGCCAACCAGCCTTATGACGCCCTGGCCGCATACGACCAGGCGTTTATCCGCGCTGGCGACAAGCCCGAAGTCATCCGCGAATACATCTACGCCCTGCAGCGGGCGCGCCTGCCGGAACCGGCCCTGCGCCTGGCCCGGCAGCACCCCGGGCTGATCGACCCGGTGATCCAGCGGCGCATCCAGGCCGACCTCGCCGCCGAACGGGTGCGCCTCTCGGAGCTGGCCAGCCGCAGTGAGAAAGAGCGCTTTGTGGTGGCCGACCGTGCCCTGGCCGACTACGACTCCCTGTTCGCCGCCTGGGGCAAGGACCCTCAAGCCCAGGACGACCTGACCCGCTGGCGCATCGACCGCCTGGGCGCCCTCAAGTCCCGGGCGCGCACCGCAGAGGTGATCAGCGAATACGAGCAGCTCACCGCTGCCGGCGTGGCCATTCCCCCGTATGCCCTGCGCTGGGTGGCGGCTTCCTACCTCGACCAGCGCCAGCCGGAAATCGCTGCGGACCTGTATCGGCGTGTGTTTTCGGCACCGGACGGCGATGCCGACCACCGCCTGGAAGACACCACCGCGCTGTATTACGCGCTGCTGGAAAGTGAACGCCCGGAAGAGGCGCTGAAACTCGCCAATGACCTGGCCGACAGTGTGCCGCAGCGAATTCAGCTCACCGGGCAAACCGTGGGCGACCCCAATGACGACTGGGTCGATGCCCAACTGCTGGCGGCCCAGGCCGGTGCCGACGGCACGGCCGGGGCTGACCTGCCGGGCACCGAGCAGCGCCTGGAGACCCTGGCGGGGCAGGCTCCGGGCAACATCAGCGTACGCCTGGCCCAGGCCGATCTGTACCGGGTGCGCGACTGGCCCCGGCTTTCGGAAAGCCTGCTCAAGGAAACCGAGAGCGTGGCCCCGCGCGATGTCAGCCTGGAAGTGTCCCAGGGCCATACGGCCCAGGACCTGCAGGAATGGCGGCAACTGGATGCGCTGACCGACGACGTGGTGGAGCGCTTTCCGGAGAGCCGCCAGGTGCAGCGCCTGGCCCGCGAGCGCGAAGTGCACGACATGGCCGAACTGCGGGTCATGACCTATGGCGGCAAAAGTTACGGCGGTGGCAGCAATGGCGCCGGCGCGGTATCCGGCAGCCGTGATTTCGGCATCGAAAGCCGGCTTTACACGCCGCCGATCGCCGAGGACTGGCGCCTGTTCGGCGGCATCGGCTATGCCATGGGGGACTTTTCGGAAGGGATCGGCCATCACCGCTGGCAGGTCCTGGGGGTCGAGCGGCGCACCCGCGACATGACCCTGGAAGCGGAAGTCTCCAACCATTCCTATGGCTACGGCGACAAGACCGGTGCCCGGGTGTCGCTGGCGCGGGACATCGACGATCACTGGCAATACGGCGGCAGCCTCGACTACCTCTCTGCCAACACCCCGCTGCGGGCCCTCAACAGTGATATCAGCGCCAACGGCGGCAGCGCTTTCCTGCGTTGGCGGGCCAATGAAAGCCGCGAGTGGAAACTGTCCCTTAGCCCATCGCACTTCAGCGACGGCAACAATCGGTTCGAGGCCCTGCTCACGGGCCGCGAAGGGGTCTACCGCTCGCCGAAAGTGCAGGTCGACCTCGGCCTGGAAGTGGGCGCCAGCCACAACACCCTGGAAGACACCCCTTACTACAACCCCGAGGCGGACCTCAGCGTCCTGCCCACCGTCACCGTCAACCACGTGCTCTATCACCGCTATCAGACCTCCTGGAGCCAACAGTTCCAGGCCGGCGCCGGTACCTACAGCGAACGCGGCTACTCCACTGGAGCGGTGGGGCTGCTCAGCTACGGCCAGCGCTACAGCTGGAACGACGTGTTCGACATCGGCGGAGTCCTGAGCGTGATCAACCGGCCTTACGACGGCGATCGGGAAACCGACCTGCGCCTGGCTGTCGACCTTACCTATCGCTTCTAGAGAAGAGTGTGACGATGCGCCTGATCAACCGTTGCATCCTCCTGCTGGGAGCCCTGGTTCTCAGCGCCTGTTCCCAGCCCGCCGCCGACTTTCTCGCCCCGGCGCAACGGCCGTTGCCCAACACCGAGGCACCCTGGCCGAAGAACCACGTGCTGGGCATTGCCTACCACGACATCGAGGATCGCGACCCGGACCAACGGGTGGTGGCGGTGCGCACCGAGCGGATGATCGAGCAACTGGCCTGGTTGCGGGAAAACGGCTACCGGCCCGTGACCGTGGACCAGATCCTGGCGGCGCGCAACGGCGGCCCCGAACTGCCGGCCAAGGCCATCCTGCTGACCTTCGATGACGGCTATTCGAGCTTCTACACCCGGGTGCTGCCGGTGCTGCGCAGCTATCACTGGCCTGCGGTGCTGGCGCCGGTGGGCACCTGGATCGACACCCCGGCCGACCAGCCGGTGAACTTCGCCGGCGAGCTGCGGCCCCGCTCACAGTTCCTGACCTGGGCGCAGGTCCGGGAAATCTCCCGTTCCGGGCTGGTGGAAATCGCCGCCCATACCGACCACAGCCACCTGGGCATTCTTGCCAACCCTCAGGGCAACCTGCAGCCGGCGGCGGCGACCCGCCGTTTTGACGCCGCCTCCGGGCGCTATGAAAGCGAGGCGGATTTCCAGGCGCGGATGCGCCAGGACGTGACCGCCATCTCGAACAAGATCCTGGCCGTGGCCGGCTATCGCCCGCGGATCTGGGTCTGGCCCTACGGCACGGCCGACGGCTCCACCCTGCAAGTGGTGGACAGCCAGGGCTTCAAGCTGGCCCTGACCCTGGACGACGGCCTGGACACACTCGACAACCTGATGAGCAGCCCGCGTTTCCTGGTGGTGTCGGACCCGGACGGCATGCACTTCTCCAACAGCATTGTCGGTGCCGAGACCGCCGCGCCCATGCGCGTGGTGCACGTGGACCTGGACAACGTCTACGACCCGGACCCCAAGCAGCAGGAGGTCAACCTCGGCAAGCTGGTGCAGCGCATGGCCGACCTGGGGGCCAACACCGTATTCCTCCAGGCCTTCGCCGACCCCAAGGGCGACGGCCTGGTGCAGTCGCTGTATTTCCCCAACCGGCACCTGCCGATGCGCGCCGACCTGTTCGACCGGGTCGCCTGGCAGTTGCGCACCCGGGCCCACGTCAAGGTCTATGCCTGGATGCCGGTGCTCAGCTTCGCCCTGGACGCCCGGCTGCCCCGGGTCACGCGCTGGGATCCGGCCACCGGCCAGAGCACCATCGATCCTAAGCAGTACCAGCGGCTGTCGCCCTTCGACCCCACTGTGCGCCGGCAGATCGGCGACCTCTACGAGGACGTGGCGCGCATGACGTCGGTGGACGGCATTCTGTTCCACGACGACGCCGTGCTCTCGGATTTCGAAGACGCCAGCCCCGGGGCCTTGCGCGCCTATGCGGCCCAGGGCCTGCCGGGTTCCATGGCCGCCCTGCGCGACGATCCGGCCACCCTGCAGCGCTGGACCCGCTTCAAGAGCCGCTACCTGATCGACTTCACCCATGAGCTGGCCGCCAAGGTCCGGGCGATTCGCGGGCCGCAGGTGCAGACCGCGCGCAACCTGTTCGCCGAGCCGATCATCAACCCGCAGAGTGAAACCTGGTTCGCCCAGAACCTCGATGATTTCCTGGTCAGCTACGACTGGACCGCGCCCATGGCCATGCCGCTGATGGAAGGCCAGAGCCAGCGGCATTCCGGGCCCTGGCTCGAAGCCTTGGTGGACCAGGTGCGCGCCCGCCCCGGTGCCTTGCAGCGCACGGTGTTCGAGCTGCAGGCCCGGGACTGGGCCCGCAAGCCCGCCAGCGACCTCTCCGCCCAGCAACTGGCGGACTGGATGGGCCGCCTCAAGCGCCAGGGCGCGACCAATTTCGGCTACTACCCGGACAACTTCCTCGAGAACTCACCGGACCTGAAGACTCTGCGGCCCGCGCTCTCCAACAAATGGAGCCCTTGAATCATGGTGGATCGTATCTTTGCGCTGGTGGTCCTGGCGCTCGTTCTCGGCGTGCCCCTGGGGCTGATCTTCGTGCTGACCGGCGAATTCCTCATGGACTTCGTCTTCTACTACCCCTTGTTCATGTCGGCGCTGTGGATCGCCGGCGGCCTGTATTACTGGATGCACTGGGAGCGCCACTGGCCGTGGAGCGACGACACCCTGCCGCCGCCCCTGGCCGGTGAGCCGCTGATCAGCATCCTCATTCCTTGCTACAACGAAGGCGACAACGTCGCCGACACCATTCATGCGGCCCTGGCCCAGCAGTACCCGAACATCGAAGTGATCGCCATCAACGATGGCTCCAAGGACAACACCGCCGAGGTGCTGGACCGCCTTGCCGCCCAGGACCCGCGCCTGCGGGTGTTGCACCTGGCGCAGAACCAGGGCAAGGCCGTGGCCCTGCGCATGGGCGCGGTGGCGGCACACAGCGAATACCTGGTGTGCATCGACGGCGATGCGCTGCTGGCGCCCAACACGGCGGCCTACCTGGTGGCGCCGATGCTGGACAACCCGCGCCTGGGCGCCGTGACCGGCAACCCGCGGATCCGCACCCGTTCGACCCTGGTGGGTCGGGTCCAGGTGGGCGAGTTCTCCTCGATCATCGGCCTGATCAAGCGCACCCAGCGGGTGTTCGGCAAAGTCTTCACCGTCTCCGGGGTGATCGTCGCCTTCCGTCGCACCGCCCTGCACCGGGTGGGCTACTGGAGCCCGGACATGATCACCGAAGACATCGACATCAGCTGGAAGCTGCAACTGGACCACTGGTACGTGTTCTTCGAGCCGCGGGCGCTGTGCTGGATCCTCATGCCGGAGACCCTGCGCGGCCTGTGGAAGCAACGCCTGCGCTGGGCCCAGGGCGGCGCCGAGGTGCTGTTCAAGAACATCCGCGGGATCTGGGAGTGGCGCCACCGCTACCTCTGGACCCTGCTGTTCGACTACTGCCTGTCCACCGGCTGGGCCTTCACCTTCCTGCTGTCGGTGATCTTCTGGGCCCTGGGCAAGTTCATCGTCATGCCCGAGGCCATCGCGGTGCACACCATCGTCCCGCCGGCCTTCACCGGGCTGGTGCTGGCGATGGTCTGCCTGACCCAGTTCGCGGTGAGTATCCTGATCGACCGCCGTTATGAAAAAGACCTGTGGAAAACCATGTTCTGGGTGGTCTGGTACCCGCTGGTGTTCTGGTTCATCAGCCTGTTCACCACCCTGGTGAGCTTTCCCCGGGTGCTGTTTGGCGAACACCAGAAACGCGCGCGCTGGGTCAGCCCGGACCGCGGCATCAAACCCATCGATGACGAAGAGGAGGTGCGCTGATGAAAATCATCCGAACCCGCCAGCGTCCGTTCATGGTGATCGTCGACGTTGTCCTCACCGTACTGGCCTGGGTAGGCCTGCTGTACTTGCTGGTTCGTGGGCTCATTCCGCTGCTGGACAGCCATGAAGGGCCGCGGATCGAAGCGGGCATGCTCGATGCCCTGACCACCCTGCAGTTCTATGCCTGGGTGGCGGTACTCAATGCGGTGCTGCTGATTTCCTGGGCCCGCTACCGCCAGCGTCGCAACAAGAGCTACCCGCCCCGGCTGCCGGCACCCGTGGTGGACGACAAGCGCCTGAGCGAAACCTTCAAGCTCAACGACGCGACCTTCGCCCAGATGCGCCAGCCCGGCACCATGATCGTGCACAACGACGAGGAGGGCGGTATCAGCCACGTCACCACGCAGTTCTATCGCATTCTTCCCGAAGACCAGCAGCACCCGCCGCTGAGGGTGGAACCGCCGCCGCGGGTGATCCATCTGCGTTCGGAAGGGGATGAAGGCAAGAAGACAGGAGAAGATTGATTGCCCAGGGGGGATGAGCCCTGGGGGGGTACGGCTCTTCTGAATTTGCAGAGGGAATTGTCTGATTCTATTTTCAGTAAATAAATCAATGCGTTATTGGTTTATTTGGGGTTCTGCATGGGTTTGTCGCTACGGATGTGGTTGTGGGTGAGTTGTTCTTTAATCGTAGCGAGAGAGTGAGAAGCAGGGTTCTTGCGTACGGGCGTTGGCTCTTCTAAGTGTGCAATCTCAAACTTTTTCTAAAACTTTTTAAAACTCTATAGCCTTGATTTAAAAGGCTTTCAGATGATTTTTCCTTTAAATATTTCAAAATTTAAAATGGGCGGCTCCATGATGGAGCTGCATGTTTTTTATCTCGTAAAGTTGTTTGAAAGTTTGATTTGATTGTTATTGGCGATTCTGCGGCAGTCATTTGACGATGCAGTAATAGCTTATTAGCGTCACGCCCTTCGTAGCTCTTGTCGTCACGCTTTCGAAGGATCGGATATGTCTCTCTCCACGCTCGGGATGAGGTTGTGCTGTGCCTTGTCCTGCCTGCTGCTGTTTAGCGCGCTGCATAGCGCCGCTGTCGCGCCGATGCCTGGTACCACCTTCAACCTGGGCGCCCAGTCCTTCATCCGCGGCTACAAAGACCCGAGCCTGAACGGCGACAGCGGCTACTGCTGGCGCAACGATCTGCGCTGGACTCGCCCGATGGGCAACCACCTTGTCACCGGCGTGAGCTTTGCCCATTCCCTCGAACGTCCCGAAGCCTTGAGTGAACGGGAAACCCCGACCCATTTCCGCCTGGATTTCTATCTCTGATTGCACTGATTCATTGAGGCTTTTGACATGGACGTTCGCCAACTCGCCTTTCTGGCCCGCCAGCCTTCCGCCACCCTGCAAGCGCGTGATTCGTTCTGCGGCTTGTCCAAGCGCAGCCTGGCGTTCGTCCTGGCCAACGTGATGTTCTGGCAGCCGCTGGTGGCGATGGCCGACGGCATCGTGGTCAACGGCAGCGGCACCAGCCTCGGCCAGGCCGGCAATGGCGTGCCCATCGTCAACATTGCCACGCCCAATGGCGGCGGCCTGTCACATAACAAGTTCAGCGACTACAACGTCGGCCAGCAGGGCGTGATCCTCAACAACGCCACCGGCCGCACCCAGGAAACCCAACTGGGCGGAATCATTCTCGGCAACTCCAATCTGGGTGGCCGCGCGGCCAATATGATCCTCAACGAGGTCAACGGCGGCAGCCCCAGCCAGCTCAAGGGCTACACCGAAGTGGCCGGGCAATCGGCCCATGTCATCGTTGCCAACCCCTACGGCGTGAGCTGCAACGGCTGCGGCTTCATCAACACCCCGAAAGCCACCCTGACCACCGGCAAACCGGTGATCGAGAACGGCCAGCTCCAGCGTTACCAGGTGGATCAAGGCAGCGTCGCCATTGAAGGCGCGGGGCTCAACGCGAGCAATATCGACCAGTTCGAAATCATCACCCGCAGCGCGAAAATCAACGCCGAGATCCAGGCCAAGCACCTGGCGGTGATCGCCGGGGCCAACGACGTCGACGCCAAGACCTTGAACGCCACGGCCCGCACCGCCAACCCGGCGGATGCGCCGCAACTGGCCATCGACTCATCAGCCCTGGGCGGCATGTACGCCGGGGCGATCAAGCTGGTGGGCACCGAGGCCGGGGTGGGGGTGAAGCTCGACGGCAAGCTGATCGCCAGTGGCGGTGATATCCAACTGGACGCCGATGGCCAGTTGCGCATGGCGGACGCCACTGCCGAGAAGGGCGCGGTGGCGATCAAGGCCGGCAGCCTGGAGGCCCAGGGCGCGGTCTACGCCGGTAGCGAGCTCAAGGTACAGACCCGGGGCGACCTGAGCAGCCAGAAAACCCTCGCCGCCCGCGACAGCATCCAGCTGGACAGCGGTGGCCAACTGAACAGCCAGGGCATCATCGAAGCCGGGGTCAACCTCAACAACAGCCGCAACCCGAATGGCGATGTCACGCTGACGGCGCAAAACCTGAACAACAGCGGAAAGAGCGTGGTGGCCAGCCGTGATCTGACGGTCACGACCACCCAGACCCTGAACAACCAGGGCGGCACCCTGAGCGGGCAGCGCCAGGTGAAGGTCAGTGCCGGGGCTCTGGATAATAGCCATCAGGGCAAGCTGCTGAGCGCCGAGCGCCTGCAACTCGATGCCGAGCAAGTGCGCAACAGCCAGGGCGGCCTGATCAAGAGCCAGCAGTCCCTCAATGCCACCCTCGGCCACCTGGGCAACAGCGGCGGCGAGCTGTCGAGCCAGGGCAGCAGCAACCTGGTGCTGGCCGGGATGGACAACCTCACCGGCGTGGTACTGGCGCAACAGACCCTGACCATCACCGGCAGCGCTGAGCTGGACAACCAGGGCGGGCTGCTGTCGGGCTGGCAGGGCCTGACCCTCAACGGCACAGGCTTGAACAACAGCAACAAAGGCACCGTCTCCAGCCTCAAGGGCGGTGTCGAGGTCATCCTCAGCGACGCCTTGAACAACAGCCAGGGCGGTGGCCTGGTCAGCCAGCAGGCCCTGGACGTCAAGGCCGCCAGCCTCGACAACAGCCTCAAGGGCATGATCTCCAGCGCGGGTGCACAGAGCCTCAAAATCAGCGACCTGCTGGACAACAGCCAGGGCGGCTCCATCGACAGCGCCGCGACCCTGACCCTGCAGGCCATGACCCTGGGCAACAACGGCGGCACCCTTGACGCCGCGGGTGACCTGACCTTTACCGGCACCGACCTGGACAATGGCACCGGCACTTTCACCGGCAAAACCGCCGTCACCCTTAATCTGTTGGGCGCGTTGAGCAATACCCACGGCAAGCTGGCCAGCGGCGGCCCGCTGCGCATCGAACGCGCTGGGCAGATCGACAATCGGGGTGGCCAGATGGCCAGCCAGGGCCTGCTGAGCCTGTTCGCTGCCAGCCTGGACAATCGTAACCGTGGGACCTTGATGGCCAACGACCCACTGACCCTGACCCTGGACGGCGCACTGCTGAACAGCGGTGATGGCTTGATCTACAGCCAGACCGGCGGCCTGCACGTTCAGGCCGGGAGCCTCACCAATGGCAAGGGCACCCTGCAGAGCCAAGGCGCTCTGAACCTGAGCACCGGCGACATCGACAACCAGAATGGTCGCATCCTGGCCAGGAACGGTAACCTGAACATCGGCGCCGGCCACTTGGATAACCGTGGGGGCGTGCTTTCTAGCGTGCAAGGCTCGATGATCGCCGATCTTCGCGGCGTGCTGAAAAACGGCTACGACCCGAGCAACAACCGCCAGGGCGGCGTGACCCAGGCCCAGCGCCTGACCCTCAAGGCCCTGGCTGGCATAGACAACGACGGCGGGCGGATTTCCGCGCAAAGCGGCGATGCGCTGATCACCACCGGCGATTTCGATAACCGCAACGGTGGCCTCTACGCCAAGGGCCTTGTCAAAGTTAGCGGCGGCCATTTCGACAACAGCGGCAACAACGGGCAAATCGCCGGCCAGCAGATTAATTTCGACCTCAGCGGCGCTCTGAATAACCACAAGGGCATCATCGAAAGCGACAGCAGCCTGACGATCAAGGCCGCCAGCCTCGACAATCAGACCGGCCAATTGCGCGCCCTGGGAGACGGTGGCGATACACGGCTGGAGCTCGGCGGATTGTTCGACAACCGCGATGGCTCTCTGGAAACCGCCAACCAAAACCTGGCCTTCGACGCTGGCAGCTTCAACAACCGTGGCGGCAGCGTGCTGCACAGCGGCAACGGCCTGTTCGGCCTGTCCATGGCCAACCTCGAGGATGTGGGCGGGCGCCTGAAAACCGCCGGCCAGCTGATCCTGGAAGGCGAACGCTGGACCAACAGCAGCTCGATCCAGGCCGGGAAACTGACAGTCAACGTCAACCACCTGACCCAGGCCCGTACGGGCCAGCTCCTAGCCGGCAATGGCCTGATAGGCAGCGGCGTGAACTGGATCAATGACGGCCTGATCGGCAGTGATGCAGGCGTCAATATCGACCTCAGTGGTCATTACAGCAGCAAGGGCCGACTCAGCAGCTTTGGGCAACTGGACCTAAAAGCTGCCCAAGTGGACCTGGCAGACAGTGCCAGTATTGCTGGCGGCGGCAACACCACAGTCTCGGTGTTCGGCCAGTTGAACAACGCAGGGCGCCTGAGCGCTGCGGCCGGGCTCACGCTCAACGCGAGTGGCATCAACAATCAGGGCACCCTTGGGGCTGCCCAGAACCTGACCTTGACCACCGGCGGCCTGCTCAACGATCACGGGCTGGTGTTCAGTGGCGACGACATGGGGCTGCGGGTCGACACCCTGACCAACAGCTACGGCAACGTTTACAGCCTCGGTCATCTGACGATCGATCGCGATGGTCAGGGGGCTCTGGCCAGCCGCATCGCCAACCGTTCCGGCACCCTGCAAAGCGATGGTTCCATGACGCTTGCAGCCAGCACCCTTGAGAACATGCGCGATGTGCTGGCCACCAACAACGGCGGCATCTACACCGCCAGAATTGGTGAAGTCGCCTGCATCGAGGGCTACAACGCCGGTGACTGTGGCGGCAAACGCAATCACGTGTGGGAGATCGTTCAGCGCGAAAAATTCGAAGTCACCGAAGCGAGTGCGGCGTCGAGCATTGCCGCTGGCGTCAACTTGAATATCAACGCCGGCGACCTGCTGAACCAGAGCAGCAGTATCAGCGCGGCCGGCAACCTGATGGCCACGGTCAACAACTTGACCCACAGCGGCGTGGAAACCGGCGAGACCGAAACCACCCGGGTGTTCATGTCGGCGCGGACCAAAAATGCCAGTGCCTGGTACAACGTCGCTAACGCTGTCACCAACCGATACTGGTTCCAGAGTGCGGGTTATACGCCTGATGACCTGGGTGGTCTGGAAGGCGCGCTGGCCGGTTTTATCGGCATGACCGAACGTGAGTGGGTCGGCCTGGGGACGACGAAAAAACTCGCCGGTGGTGATCAAAGCTATGCCGCAGTGATCCAGGCCGGGGGAGCGGTGAGCATCAAGGCCGGCAATGGCTTCGACAGCAGCGTGGTCCGTCCGGGTTACACCTATGTTGGCAGCGGTGCGCGTACCGATACCCAAGTACCGGGTACCGCCTTCGCCACTCGCATCAGCCTCAGCCCGCAACTGCCCCCAGACCTGACCCAGCAACAGGTCAACCCCCTGGCCCTGCCTGGCTTTAGTCTGCCCGCTGGGCAGAACGGTCTGTTCCGCCTCAGTGGTCAGAGCAGCAGCGCCGCACCAGCTCCGGCGCAGATCGCCGGCCTGCCGGATGCCGCGAACCTTACCCGGCCGCACAAGTACCTGATAGAAACCAACCCGGTACTCACCGACCTCAAGCAGTTCATGAGCTCGGACTACCTGCTGTCCAGCCTCGGTTACAACCCGGACGACAGCGCCAAACGCCTGGGGGATGGCTTCTACGAGCAGAAGCTGATTCAACAAGCGGTACAAGCCCGTACCGGCCAGCGTTTTATCGACGGCCAGAACAGCGACGAACAGCTGTTCAAGTACCTGATGGACAACGCCATTCAAAGCCGGCAACAGCTCAACCTGGCGGTGGGCGTGGCCCTGACCTCCGAGCAGGTGGCGGCCCTGACCCACGACATCGTCTGGCTGGAAAGCCATGAAGTGAACGGCGAACAAGTGCTGGTGCCCGTGCTCTACCTGGCCCAGGCCAAGAACCGACTGGCCCCGAACGGCGCCCTGATCGCGGGTAACGACGTCAACCTGATCGCCGGCCAGGACCTGAACAACGTCGGCACCCTGCGCGCGACCAACAACCTGTCGGCCCAGGCCGGGCAGAACCTGATCAACAGCGGCCTGGTGGAAGCCGGTAGTCGCCTTGACCTGCTGGCCGGCAACGACCTGGTGAACAAGGCCGGCGGCATCATCGCCGGGCGTGACGTGAGCCTCGCCGCAACCTGGGGCGACGTCATCAACGAGCGCACCCTGACCTCGCACCAGAGCAGCAACGGCAGCTACGCCCAGCAGCGCGACTTCGTCGACAACGCCGCCCGGGTAGAAGCGGCGAACAGCCTGGTGATCAGTGCCGGGCGCGATATCAACAACGACGGTGGTGTACTCAAAAGCGGTGCAGATATCGGTCTCAAAGCTGGGCGCGACATCAACCTGACCTCAGTGCAACAGGTGGTCAGCAACGACCGCGGCGTGCGCTACAACGACCTCAGCGTGACCCAGAACGGCTCCAGCCTGCAGGCCGGTCGCGACCTGGCCATCAGCGCCGGGCGCGACATCACCGCCATCGCCAGCCAGATCGAAGCCAAGCGCGATGTGGCGATGACCGCCACGGAAAACCTGAGCCTGGTTTCAGCGGCCAATGAGCAGCATGCGTATAGCAAGACCAAGAAGGTCACCAGCCAGGAGGATCATGTTCAGCAGGTGGGCACCACCTTGGTTGCCGGCGGCAATGTGGCGCTCAAGGCCGGTGAGGATCTTGCGCTGACGGCCAGTCGGGTGACGGCGGGGGATGAGGCGTATCTCTATGCGGGCGGTGATGTGAACCTCAGCGCTGGGCAGAACAGCGACTACAGCTATTACCGCAAGACCAAGACCAGCAGTTCCGGGTTGTCCAGCAGCCAAAAAACACGGATTGATAGCAGCAACTCCATCACTCAACAGGGCTCTTCCGTCAGTGGTGATACTGTGGTCATCCGCGCCGGCCAGGATATTGGCGCGACCGCCAGCGATATTGTCTCCACCCACTCCACCAGCCTGGTTGCAGGACGCAATGTCGAGATCGATAGCGCCACCGAAACCTACGAGCAAAGCCATTCGACATCGAAGAAAAAGTCCGGCTTGTTGAGCAGTGGCGGGATTGGTTTCACCCTGGGTTCAACTAGCGCTCAGAACACCTCGTCCAGCACCACCGAAAACGCCAAGGCCAGCACCATTGGCAGTGTGCTGGGCAACGTCGATATCCAGGCCGGCAAGGACCTGACTCTTAAAGGTTCCGACGTCATCGCGGGCAAGGACATCAGTCTCGTCGGGCAGAACGTCAGCATCCTCGCGGCGGAAAATCACAACAAGAGCGAGCAAACCTCCAAGACCAAGACCAGCGGCCTGACCCTGGCGCTGTCCGGAACCGTCGGCAGTGCTGTCGACGCCGCGTACCAGACCACCAAGCAAGCCAGGGAGGAGGACGATAGCCGCCTTTCTGCCCTGCAAGGCATCAAGGCTGGCCTGACTGGTGTTCAGGCCTGGCAAGCGGCCCAACAGGGCGGCGGGATGAACGGCGATAACATTGGCCAGTTCGTCGGTATCAGCATTTCCCTGGGCTCGCAGCAGTCCAGTTCCAAGCAGACTCAGGAGCAGGTGGTCAGTCAGGGCAGTAGCCTGACCAGTGGCAACAACCTCTCCATTGTGGCTGCCGGTAGCGGTACCGCTGGGGCAGATGGCGACATTCGCGTGCAAGGCAGCCAACTCAAGGCGGGCAATAACGTGCTGCTGGCCGCTGAGCGTGACATCCAGCTTGAGGCCGCGGCCAACCGGCAAAAGCTTGATGGCAAGAACAGCAGCAGCGGCGGTGCCATTGGCGTCAGCTTGGGCGTTGGCCCCAACGGCGCAGGCCTGAGTATCTTCGCCAACGGCAACAAGGGTGTGGGCAAGGAAAAGGGCACCGGCACCACCTGGACCGAGACCACCCTGGACGCCGGTAACCAGGCGAGCCTGATCAGTGGGCGGGACGCCGTTCTCAAGGGTGCGCAAGTCAATGCGGACAAGATCACGGCCAAGGTCGGGCGCGACCTCACGCTGCAAAGCCTGCACGACACCGACGACTACAAGTCCAAGCAGAGCAATGTCAGCGGCGGTGCCAGCTTCACGTTCGGCACGATGACCGGCAGCGCTTCGGTCAGCGTCAGCCAGAGCAAGATCGACTCCAAGTACCAGAGCGTGCAGGAACAGACCGGGTTGTTCGCCGGCAAGGGCGGCTATCAGGTTGAAGTGGGCAAGCACACCCAGCTCGATGGCAGCGTCATCGCCAGCACCGCAGAAACCGACAAAAACCGCCTGAGCACGGGCACCCTGGGCTGGAGCGATCTCAAGAACGAGGCCGAATACAAAAGCCAGATGCAGAGCGCCAGCGTCAGCAGCGGTAACGGCGGTGCTGATGGCTTCACCAGCAACATGCCCAGCGGCATGTTGATCGCCTACAACCACGGCGGCAGTGCCAGCGGCACCACCTCATCGGCAATCTCCAACGGCACTTTGGACATTCGTGATCCAGGCCAGCAGAAGCAGGACGTTGCCACCCTCAGCCGCGACGTCGAACACGCCAATGGCAGCATCAGCCCGATCTTCGACAAGGAGAAGGAGCAGAAGCGCCTGCGAGAGGTGCAGCTGATTGGCGAGATTGGCACTCAGGTGACGGACATTGTTCGGACCGAGGGGCAGTTGAAGGCCGATCAAGAGGCGAGCAAGGAACTTGAAGAGAAAGGTATTTATCGACCAGGAAGCAATGCCAGCAAAGAGGAGGTTGAGAAGTACCAGACGAAGCTGATTGCTACTGATGCCTATCAGCAGATCATGGGCAAATACGGTACGGGTGGTGATTACCAGCGAGTAGCCCAAGCCGTCACCGCCGCCCTGCAAGGATTGGCCGGTGGGGATATCGGCTCTGCCCTGGCTGGCGCCTCGGCACCGTATCTGGCGCAGTTGATCAAGAAATCCACAGGTGACAATCCAGCCCTCAACACAATGGCTCACGCTGTGCTGGGAGCTGCCGTTGCCCAGGCCCAAGGTAACTCGGCAATAGCGGGCGCTGCAGGTGCTGCAGGTGGAGAGCTGGCTGCTCGATTGATCACCCAGCAGCTGTATGGCACCAGCGATACCAGCTCCCTCAGTGAAGAACAAAAGCAGACAGTGGCTGCGCTATCGACGTTAGCCGCTGGGCTTGCGGGGGGAATTGCGAAAGGCGATAGCGCGGGTGCAATTGCGGGTGCCGGGGCTGGCAAGAATGCTGTGGAAAATAATCATTTAGGAACAGGGGTCAATATTTTTGGCCATCAATTGGGTAAGGACCAAGTAGCGGAATTTGGCAACGAACTCAAAGCATCCTGTGGTGATTCCGGAGGGCTGCAAGCTTGTCTGAAAACTTACGACACATGGAAAGAAACTTCCTACCGGCAGGGCGGGTTGGAGACAAAAGAGGCTCAGGCAGGGTGGGAAGAGTTCGTAGAGGCAGTTTACACAGAGAAAGTGCTGCCTCTATGTAAAGGGAACGCTGCTTGTGAGCGCAATGTTGCTACCCATATGGCCGTCACGACGGTGACGTATGCGGGCGACAGTGTAGGTATAGGTCAGGCAATCGGCGAGGCTACCCGGGCAGTCAATTTGGCTAATGGAAACTGGGTTCGCCTTGGGTTTCAAGCTGTAGAGGATGCGAGTTTCCTGACTACGTTTAGTAGTATGCTCGGAATAGCCGGGAAGGGTGGAGGTACTGATGGTTTATTGACTTCAGAGAAAGTTTTAGGTGGTGCGGGTGGTAATTGGAAAGTAATAAATGAGGTGGTAGATCCCTCTGTAGTGAAGCAAGTAAATAGTCTTAGCTGCGGGCAAGCTTGTGTTGAAATGATGCTTGGGGATCGCAAGATTAATGCTTCTCAAAATGTTATTTCGAAACTTGCGGGTGACGGAGCAACCTATGAGACGCAGCTGGCCTCCGTACTGAATAAGCTAGACTCTTCTGGCTCTCGTAAGTGGGTTGGATCTGGTGTTGATGCGGACGATATAGGGACTTTTCATGGGCTGAGTTCAACTGGGGCGTGGGCTGCTCAGCTTTGGGAAAGAGGTAGTAAAATCGGACATTGGGTTGTGGTAGATGGCTTGGATAGCGGCGGGCGTGTGATGATTCGTGATCCATGGAAAGGAACTAGCTACAAAATGGATATGAAAGAATTTCAAGGGACGTGGAATGGTTATTCAATCTGGGGGCAGTAGATTATGAAATTAGTGGTTGTTAGTTGCGAGACGAAAAATAAAGGAGTGTATTCGTTTTTTTTAAAGTATGGAGAGCAACTTTTTTTAGATGAGGTGAAAGTGTGTCAAGGTGTCGTGCTATATGTTGAATATGGGGTGGGTATTCAGGAGATTTTACATAAAAATGCAGAAAGCGTGAAAAATATGCATCGATTAGTTTTTGAAATTTATCGGGGGGGGGACGTGGTTTTTCCTTTCTATGTAGGTGATTTTTAGTTAGGAGAAGATCTAATTTTTTTTGGTTGGAGTAATGAAGTAGTCGAGCTAAATAGTACGGCGGAATCTAGAAACCAGATTCAGAGCGCAAACGTCAGCGTTACCAGTTCATCGGTAACCTACAGCGGCACCTTGGAGATTCGTGATTCAGGCCAGCAGAAGCAGGACGTCGCCAACCTAAGTCGCGATGTTGAACACGCCAATAACGCCTTGAGCCCGATCTTCGATAAGGAGAAATAGCAAAAACGCCTGTGTCAGGCGATGGATATCATTCGGACTCGGGGCACCATTGACGCGGTCAAGGCTCAGAAAGATCCGCAGATGCTTGAGGCGGACCGACAGAAGTTGGTTATCCAATAACAACGAGTGTGACATCGAGTGCAAAGGCAAGATTGCGCAGCAAGGAGCTAGCGGTGGTCTGGTACTTTCTGCTGCTATGTTGGCGGCTGTAACCGCCACTGCAGCGACCCCTGAAGTCATTGTTCTTGTCCGTGCTTCCACGGCTGGTTGCAAGGTTAATCCGGGGCTGTGCGTTAACGAAGCCAATATTTGGCTAGCCGAATTTGTGGCGAGTGAGGTACTACCAGCCGGATTAGTCGCCGGTGGAGCGGCCAAACTGACAGCGGAGCAGCTCAGCGACGTCCGAGCGTTGAGGGAGCTGCAAAAGCAGACCGGGAAACAGGTGAGCTCTGAGGCATTGTCTGTTGTTTTGGGGGGGAGTGCGGGAGCCGGTGGAAGCTGCAATGTTCTGGATGAAGTCGTAAATCCTAATGTTGTAAAGCAACTTACTCCCACAGGTTGTGGAGCGGCCTGCGGTGAGATACTGCTGAATGATCGTGGGATTTTTACTACTCAAGTTGAGTTGGGGGCAGAGCTGCCCCCCTACGAATACCTTGGCAAACAAGCTGAATAAATTTGACTCTGGTTGGGCAGGTAATACTGTTGTATACGTCTAGTTTTAATGCATTGAATAAAACAGGCTTGTGAAGTGCAATAATGTGGGATTCGGAAAATAAAATAGGGCGTTGGGTTGTTGTTAGTGGGGGTGATGATGCGGGCCGAGTGTTGATTAAAGACTCGTAAGATGGATCTTTATAGCTTTAAGGACGTATGGAATGGGCAATCCGTATATAAGCAGTAGCGTTGTAATTCGGTCGCTTTGTTATTCTGAGGGCTCTCAGGAAATTCTTTATGTTTTTATAGTTGACGGCGTTGAGCGAAAACTAACCGGGAAGATGCATGATGACTCAGATATAAGAGGTGTTGAGTATAGTTGCGAACTGGATGAGTTTGTGATGTTACTCATGCCATTTGATGAAAAAACATCAAAAAAGCTGTTTTCGATATCCTGGATGTATGTTGACGGCGAGGACGTTCAGTTTCCAATCACTTTAATTCGATTGTGATTTTGTAGCTGCAAAAGGAACTGCTGGAGAAAAGGCGTGATAAGAAATAATGCTATTATTTTAGTGCTGTTTTTGCTTGTGGGTTGTGCCCCTTCATACTCTCACTGGACTGACGGGATGAATGCTCTGGTTGGTACTAAGTTTGAGTCCCATATTTATTCGGACTGTAGTCGAGGGTGTGGAGATTCGTATTGGTCGCCGGTAAATAGAAATGAAGTGTTTGATCGTGTGCTCGAAGAAGGGGAAGGCAGGCGCTTTTACATAACGTGGATAAGAGATTGTCGATATTCTGTTTTGGTTTCTAGGGATGGAATTATAAAGTCTTGGAGATATGAGGCCGCAAACACGAAAAGCTGTTATGTTTTTTAGTCTAATGGCTATAGATAGGGACGAACAGCTTTGAAAGAGGTGACTATTTAAAGAAGCGGGAGGTCGTGAAATACAGGAGTTTGTATTCAAGTGAGTCAGATGCTGAGACTGTCTTTTTTTAGTGTTTTTCTAATTTTTTCCGGATGTAGTGTTGGTCCCTATATTCATCCTGAATCTACGAATATAAATAAGGGTCACTCTAATTCGACTTGTCATGGCAGGCGAAGTGCCTTTTGGTATGGGATTGTAAATCCTGGCGATTTTTCTGGAGCGGTGATTGCGACTGTTTATACCACGCTGCCAGGTACGCCAGAATTTGACCCTGTTACTCGATCTATTACCGGTACAACAGACACTCAATTGAGAATTGAGTTTGAGGTTCATCCATATAAGCCTGAACAACAATGGGCTTTCGGCAAAGAGGCCAAGGCCATTGTTCGACAAGCACATGTCATGCAGAAAATGCATGCGCAAAACCCTACGTTCATCAGTACATTCTCGTCTTATATAGTGTTGCGATTGAGTAATGGAGACCAGAGAGAAATTTTTGCTCCGCAAATGCAGACGACTTTTGAAGCGAAGAAAAATCGACCCAGTGTTATATCTATCCAATTGTCGCCGGGGCAGTTGGACGATTTTTCGATAACCCTTCCTGATATATTTGTGAACACTAAAAAAATCGATATTCCGACCATGCATTTCAAAAGTAATGAATGCCGAAGGAGATGAATGTGTTGCTGAACAATATAAGTGAGCAACTTCCGCTAAAGGCAGCGGGCGACTTTAAAGTCGCCCTTATTTATTGACTAGGTCATTTGCGGTTGCAAACGCCGTGATGTCACATCCAGCAGATCACAGCCATCGCGCAGCAGGATGCTGCACACCAGGGTCAGTTCCTGCAGTAGCACCGGTTCGCTGCGCAGGGTCTCGGCGGCGAAGTTCTCCAGCAGTTGGGTCGCGGCGCGGATGCGAAAGGCTGCGGCGTCGTGCAGCACATCGATGGGCGCCTGGGTGTCGATCAGCAGGGAAGGAATCAGGCAGTCGTGGCCGGTTAGGGATATATAACGGTTCATTAGTACACCTCGCTTAATGGATCGATGTACTCGTTACCCCGGTCGCCAAACCAGGTCGCCATATGGGCGACGGCCGGACTATAAGCCGCCGGCTTGCGAGGGTGCAAGGCAAGTGTGGTGGCGTCTTTTCCGAGAGCGTTGTAGGGCTTTTTCCGTACACATCCATCCCGCTTGCGACTGTATTTCCAGGTGTTTAGCCAGGGCGCTTTTGGCGAACGGTCGGCTAGCCTGTATGTACATTTGTAAATACGGAATTGCTTATGTACGTTGCATGGGACGAGGCCAAGAACCACGCCAACATGCTCAAGCACGGCATCGATTTCAACGATGCGGTGCTGATGTTCCAGCGCCCGGTGCTGTCCTTGCGCGATGAGCGCCTGGACTACGGCGAGGAGCGCTGGGCCAGCCTCGGTTGGATCAGGACCCTGGTGGGCGTGGTGGTCCATACCGAGCGGCGGGGTCATGCGGTGCGCATCATCTCGGCGCGAAAAGCCACTAAGCGGGAGGCTAAATATTATGTCCAACGGATCGAAAACTGATTGGGATCGCCTGGCGAAAACCGATGACCAGGGCATCGATACTTCTGATATCCCCGAGCTGGATGACGATTTCTTTCGCCGCGCCGAGGTGCACCTGCCGGGCAAGAAGGCCGTGACCATTCGCCTGGATGCCGATGTGCTGGAGTGGTTCAAGGGCCAGGGCGCGGGTTACCAGACGCGGATCAACCAATTGCTGCGCCAGTACATGCAGGCCCACCGGGACTGAGGCCTGTGCATCATTTCAGGAGGCGGGCGGATGGCCCGCCGCTCTTTCCGGCCGGCCGTGGAGGGTGGTCGCCATTGCGATTCCTGTCTGAAATATTCATTTACAACTACCCCCGTCCTCAAGCTCAATCTGCTCCCTTGCCTGGTGCGAAGGAGTGCGCTCTTTCGTGCAGGCTATAGTCTTGTGCTCACCCTGACCTCATCCGCAAATAAGGTGCTTTCGTATGTCTCGCTTTGCCTCCCGCAATACTTGGCTGGCCGTTGGTGCCGCGTTGCTGTGCCTGCACTTGCCCGTGCAGGCCCAGGAGCGTTTTACCCTGAACATTCCCGGGGTTTCGGATGACCGGCTGTTCACCACGGGCAATGCCAGCGATGCTAAGGGCTGTGGCGGGCACAATAATTCCCCGGCCTTGAACTGGACTGCCGGCCCGACCGGGACCTTGAGCTACGCCATCGTCATGCACGACCCGGACGGGGCCAAGGGCCAGGGCGTGGATCACTGGGTGCACTACGGCATCAAGCCCACCACCCGGCAGATTCCCGCCGGTGCCGGCAACAAGCCGAACCTGGAAGGGCTGGCCGGCCTCAACAGCCGCAACGGTACTTCCTATATGGGCCCGTGCCCGCCGGTGGGTGACAGCGCGCACCACTACATCATCCAGATCTACGCCCTGGACCTGCCGCCGGAAGCCCTGCCCGCCGGGCTGACCCGCGCCCAACTGCTGGAAAAGATCAACGGTCACGTACTGCGCAACAGCAGTGTGGTGCGCCGCTATTCCCGCTGAGTGAAATTTTTTCCGAAGGCTTAACCCGAATCGCCCAGGGGCTTCGTCTGAAGGGGGGAATGGATCATTTCTTTCCGAGGTCAGCCCCATGTCCCTTCCCGTGCATTTCCTTCGTCCGGCCGCCCAGGGTTTTGCCGCCGGCTTGTTGCTGGCAGTTGCCGGCTGTGGTGTGTCGTCCAAGCCCGAATCCGCTGCCGGCTCGTCAACCCAGGGAGCATTGCCGCAGTACGAGGTGCAGCATGCCGATGCCACCATGGCCAAGCGCGCAGTGCATCCCATGAGGTTGTCAGCGCCGATGCCGGCGCCCGTTAGCTCACGGGATTCGCTGGTGGCCGGTTACCGCGACGAGCCCCGGGAGCAGTACCAGAAACTGCCGGACAACCCGATCCACAGCGTCGCCGAAGCACCGGTCTCGACCTTCAGCGCCGACGTCGATACGGGTGCCTATGCCAACGTCCGCCGCTTGCTCAACCAGGGCAGCCTGCCGCCGGAGGGCGCGGTGCGCCTGGAGGAACTGGTCAACTACTTCCCCTACGATTACGCCCTGCCCACGGACGGCTCGCCCTTTGGCGTGACCACCGAGCTGGCGCCGTCGCCGTGGAACCCCCATACCCGCCTGCTGCGCATCGGCATCAAGGCATCGGATCGCGCGGTGGCGGAGCTGGCCCCGGCCAACCTGGTGTTCCTGGTGGATGTCTCCGGCTCCATGGATCGCCGTGAAGGCCTGCCCCTGGTGAAAAGCACCCTCAAGCTGCTGGTGGATCAATTGCGGGACCAGGATCGGGTGTCGCTGGTGGTCTACGCCGGTGAATCACGGGTGGTGCTGGAGCCCACGTCCGGTCGTGACAAGGCGAAGATCCGCACTGCCATCGACCAGCTCACCGCGGGTGGTTCCACGGCGGGCGCCTCGGGTATCCAGCTGGCCTACCAGATGGCCCAGCAGGGTTTTATCGACAAGGGCATCAACCGCATCTTGCTGGCCACCGACGGCGACTTCAACGTCGGCGTCAGCGACTTCGACAGCCTCAAGGCCATGGCCGCCGAGAAGCGCAAGAGTGGTGTCTCCCTGACCACCCTGGGGTTCGGCGTGGACAACTACAACGAGCACCTGATGGAGCAACTGGCCGACGCCGGTGACGGCAACTACGCCTACATCGACAACCTGCGCGAAGCGCGCAAGGTGCTGGTGGACCAGCTCAGCTCGACCCTGGCGGTGGTGGCCAAGGACGTGAAGCTGCAAGTGGAGTTCAACCCGGCCCAGGTCAGCGAATACCGCCTGCTGGGTTATGAGAACCGTGCACTCAAGCGAGAAGACTTCAGCAACGACAAGGTCGACGCCGGGGAAATCGGTGCAGGGCATACGGTTACCGCGTTGTATGAAATTGTCCCGGCTGGCGAGAAGGGTTGGCTGGAGCCGCTGCGTTATGCCCAGGCCAAGGCGCCGCAACAGGGTGGCAAGCAGGGCGAGCTGGCCATGCTGCGGCTGCGCTACAAGGCGCCGGAAGGCGGCAGCAGCCGCCTGATCGAACGGCCCATCAGTGCCCAGCAGACCGGCAGCCTGGCGGCGGCCAGCCCCGACCTGCGCTTCGCCGCAGCCGTGGCGGCGTTCTCCCAGCAGCTCAAGGACGGCCGCTACACCGGCAACTTCAGCCTGGCCGACACGGTCAAGCTGGCCCAGGGCGCCAAGGGTGCCGACCCTTACGGCCTGCGAGGCGAGTTCGTACAGCTGGTGGAGCTGGCGCAAAGTCTGCAAACTCAGGCGCCGAAAGCCCAGGCGGCGCAGCCCGTGGACTTGAGCCAAGTGCAGAGCCGCCTTGAGTAGACCTCAGACCCGCAGTGAACAGGAGTTCAACCGCCCTATGTCTGCTGCCCAATCCACCAGCGACGCCAGCAGCGATGAAACGCTGCTGGCGCGTTACCGTGCCGGAGACCCCGCGGCCTTCGAGGTGCTTTACCAGCGCCATCGCCAGGGCTTGTATCGCTTTGTGCTGAGCCTGTGTGGCAAGGCCGAGCTGGCGGATGAGGTCTACCAGGAAACCTGGCTCAGCCTGATCCGCAGCACCAGCCAGCCCCAGGGCCGGGCCAGCTTCCGGACCTGGTTGTACCAGATTGCGCGCAACCGCTTGATCGACCACTGGCGCAAGCACGGCCAGCGCAACCCGTTGCACGACAGCTATGACGAACAACTGCACGGTGAAGCCGACCAAGCCCCCGGCCCCGAACAGCAACTGAGCCTGTGCCGCGACCAGCAGCGTATCGAAGCCGCCCTGCAGGACCTGCCCGAAGACCAGCGCGAGGTGTTCCTGCTGCGGGCCCACGGCGACCTGGAACTGCCAGAAATCGCCAGCCTGACCCAGGCTCCCCTGGAAACGGTGAAAAGCCGTTTCCGCTATGCGTTGAAAAAATTGCGTCGGCTCCTGGCCGAGGAGGTACTCACATGACTGACGCCCGACAGACCCCAACCCCCGAAGAGCAGATGCTGGCGCATATCCGCCAACACAGCGCCCAGGAACCACCGGCCCATCTGGATGCCCTGATCCTGGCCACTGCGCGCCGCGAAGCCCCGGCGCCCAAGCCCGGCCTCTGGCAACGCTGGATGCAGGCCTGCCTGCGGCCGCGTTATCAACTGGCTTTTGCCAGCCTGTTTGGCGTGGCCCTGGTCATTGGCTTGCTGCGGCCCTCCCCGGAGCACTATCCACAAGAGCAGGCCTTTGTCCCTGCGCCCGCTCCAGCCCCAGCTGCGCCCATGGCGCGCCAGGCGGCGCCACGTTCCGCCGAGCTGGCCGGGGCCTTGAGCGTCCCTGAGCCGGCTGCCCCTTCGCCCATCGCTCCGGCGGCCCCTGTCGGCAGTTTTGCCGCGGCGCCGGAGATGGAAGCGTCCGCTGATGCAGCGCCACCTGCGATGGCCAAGCCCAGGGCCGAGTCGAGCAAGCTGGCCAAGCGCATGTCGGCGCCGGTCGCGCCCCGGGCGATCAAGCGATTGAATGAGCAACTGCAGACAGTGCTGCGTCTATGGGACGAGGGCCAGAACCGCGCGGCGGCCGAGCTGCTGCTCCAGCTGCAGGAAACTTATCCACAGGAGGATCTGGACGCGCGCCTGCAAGCCTTGCGTCGTCAATAAGGTGCGGGGGTTGGCTGTCGCAGCGGAAAACGCGCACTATCTGCCCAGTTTCCAGAAAGTGAGAGGCCGGTCATGGCACCCCGCATCGACCGTATTGCTGCAATGTTGAACTGCCCGATCAAGGGCGCGGAGCTGCGCCAGGCCATCAAGGAAAGCCGCAAGGACTTTGGCCTTGAAGAGGGCGAGGACCTCGATCAGCAGGCCGACGACGAAGACGATCAGGCGGCCCCGCACTCCGACGCCGTCGAGGAGGAGTGATCCGGCAGCCCCAGCGCTCAGGCGTAGGGGGTGGCGGGCAACTCGATGAACTCGGCGCAGGCACCGTCCGCGGTCATGCGCCGGGCCCGTTCCGGCAGCAGCCGGGCGTGGTTTTCCACTTGCCAGCGATACCAGCTCAGGCGCTGCACGATCCGCCGCCGGCAGGGCTCCGGCAATTGCCCCAGCAGGTCGACACTCTCGGGCGCCCAGCGGGCTCGGGTCGAGTAGTAGCAGAACAGGTTTTCCCGCAGGCCGAAACAGTCCTCAATGCTTTCCTCGACGCTGTACGCGTAGCGCTCGAAGCTGGCACTCAGTTGCTGTGCGCCGTCGGCATTGTCCCGCAAGTAGGCGAAGATCCCCGGCCAATTGATGCAGTACAGGTGCTCGTCCCAATCGCCGTCCCGGGTCAGGTACTGGCCCTGGCCGCGAAAGAACTGCAGCACTTCCTCGCGCTCCAGAGCCACTTCAAAGTTGCTTTTCATCGGGTGTTCCCTTGACGTCGGCGATGCTCACAGATAACGCCACGCATTCGATCACGCAATCGAAGCCGATTTCCAGGCGCAGGTGATAACCGGGGCCCAGGCGAGTGAGCTGGGTGCGCATACGCCCGTCGAAGCGCGTGCCGCTGACCGCCAGTTCGCTGATGCCCTGGACCTTGAGCACGAAACTGCAGTGGGTCGCCGCCTCGATCACCGGCCAGCTGGCAGGCACAGACAAGCGCGGCAGTTCACCGCTCAGGTGCAGGCTCAGTTGCTCGCCCTGGAACTGCGGGCCCTGGGTCTCCAGGTCATAGGGCGTGGCGGTCACATCGAACTCGGCCCGCCAGGCTTCAGGGTTGTCGATGCCGAACAGCCAATCCCCGCCGAAACGCTCACGGTGCGGGATTGCCCGGCACTCTGCCAGCGAAGGCAATTGCGCGCGGACCAGGTCTTCCTGCCAGCGCTCCCGTGCCGCGTTCAGCAGGCGCTGGAAAAGGTCCCGGCTGTTGTCGATCACCCCTGGCCAGTTGCTGGGCCACTGATCGTATTCGTAGTCGTCCTCGATGGGCTCCCAGATCTGTTCGAAGTCATAGTCCGGGTCATCCAGGGCCGCTTGCAGCACCTCCACCAGCCGCTGTCGATGCCGGAAATTCTCCCGGGAACCGTGGCGCATCAGGCCGTAGTGGCGGACCAGGTATTCGCGGTCGTCCGGGTCATTGGGGTTGTAGCGGTTCAGTTCGGCATCCAGGGCCGGGGGCATGTCATAGCCCATGAACCAGGTGACCCAGTCGCGTATCTGGGGCTCGAAGGGTTGATTGTGCAGGGGATGGCGCAGCATCGGGACCTCCTGTCCGGGGGCGGCGAATGTAGCAAGTTGCGCCTCGCCAGGACAGCCCGGGGCCGTCATGTGTGCGGGGTGCCGTTCGGGCATTGCGCCGTTTTGCATCGCGGATCAACAAAAAAGCCCCAGGCCGTAAGACCTGGGGCTTTTTCGCTGAAGATGGCGCACTCGGCGGGATTCGAACCCACGACCCCTGCCTTCGGAGGGCAGTACTCTATCCAGCTGAGCTACGAGTGCAGTGCGGGCGACATCATACCTATGTCGACTCGGGGCGTCCACGCCGGTTTTCATCGGCTGGTGCTTGTCCGTCGCAACCCCCGGAAACCCGGGCCGTAGTGGCAGTTTTTCCTGCTGAAGCTTCTTCGTACCTGCGCGCAACCTGCAGTCAGAACCGTGCAATCACGGGGCACAGGGAGGTGCAGGAGATGAACTGTTCCATGCCGGGCGGCCTGCAAGCGGGCCTGCCGGACCAACTGTTCGAAGCCAGCTGGAGGGCGGTATTGCCCGGTTTGCAGCGCCGCGCCCGGCAGTTGGCGCGGGGCAACGCCGATGGTGCCCAAGAGTGGCTGGCGGCCACGGCGATCAAGGCGCTGCTGTTCTTTCGCCGCTCGCCGGAGCGGATTCGCGACCCCCAGGGCTTTCTGTTCCTGGTGCTCGATCATGTGTTTGTCGACAGCTGCCGCCGGCAGGCCCGGGAGCAGCGCCTGTTTGTGGATTTCGCCGGGCTCGAGGATGACCCGCTGCAGCAGCTGGAGGCCCCGCAGATGTCGGTGCTCGACCAGGTGGAATTGCTGGAGACCCTGGCCCTGCTCAGTCGACGGGTGGCGCAACTGCCGCCGAAGAAGCGCCGCCTGTTTGAACTAAAGTTTGTCGACGACCTGCCCTATCCCCACATCGCCGCCGAGCTGGGCATGAACCAGCCCTTGGCGCGCAAGTATGTGCAGCTGTTGCGGGCGCAGTTGCGTTGATGCGGCCTGAGGTTTCACAGCCGGCTCGCTCGGGCGTTCCTGTTCAGTGAGCCTGTTTTCGATGCTGTAGCCGGTGCCGCCGCCTTCTGCGGTGGGCCATTCCATCTAAGGAGAGATGTATGCCCGATCCAATGGTCAACTCGCAGATCACCGATGCCGTCACCCAGACCAACGTCAAGGTCGTGGCCGAGGCTCCGGCCCAGGCCATCGCCTCGCTGTACCAGGTGGCCAGCCACTCGGCCGGCCTGTCGCTGCAGAACGCGGTCAACAGCCAGCAGGCGCTCAACCAGATCTCCAATGCGGTGGTGTCCAAGGCCGTGGCGCTGATCATGGCGATTGGCGAGTAGGGCTGATCGCCCGGGAGAATCGTCATGGCCTGGTTCAAGAAGAAAACCCCACCCGCAGCCGCGGCCGATGAAAGCGCCGGCGCGGCGGCCGACCCTGGCGCCGCTGCAGTAGCCGCCGAGCCTGAGGCACCCTCGGCGATGGCCGGTGACGCCGCCTCGACGGCCAGCGCGCCGGCGCCCGATCCTGCGCCATCGCCTGCAGGCCCGGCGCAGCCCTCGATGATGCAGACGATGAACGCGCACCTGCTCAAGCAGGCCGGCACGCCCAGCAGCGACAGCACCGATGCCCTGAACAGCCAGATTGTCCAGGCGGTGCAGTTCAGCAATGCCCAGACCTTCAGCTATGCCCCGGCGCAGATCGCAGCAGCGCCGGACATGATGATCAGCCAGGCCGCCGGCCTGGTGGCGCAGTCGGCGGCGGGGTATTTCGACGGGGTCAGCAAGCTGGCCCTGGCGGCCCAGGCGGTGCTGCTCAAGCAGATGACCGAGAACATCGTCAAAGAGAACGTCAAGGGGGCTGCCGAGGATGCCCTGGGCGCGTTGGTCACCGATCTGCTGGTGGGCGCGGCGGCTGCGGTGGCGGCGGCTGCCGGAGCCATGGAGGCCGACGCGGCCGGCGTGGCCATCGACAAGATCGACCAGAGCATCACCAAGTACAGCAGCACCCTGGCCAATCGCACACCGTCCTCCTGAGCAAGCGCCCCGGGCGCGCCAGGTGCCCGGGGCCTGCACGGCCAGGAGCATGACCGCGACACAGGCTTTCCCCCTGGCGTTGAAGTTCGACGGACCCGGTGCCCAGCCCTTCAACGTCATTCATTGAGTAAGGAGCATGCAATGGCGAATGAAGAGCAGACCCCGATGGCGACGATATTCGGCTTTGCCGAGAAGTATCTGAAACGCCCGTTGACCCAGGTCGAGCGCCAGGTACTGGAGGCATTTGCCCAGGACAAGCCGCTGGACATGTCCAGGGCCGCGCAACAGAGCGTCGATCAGGCGCGGCAGCGGGCCACGGAGCTGATGCAGTCCGATGGGCTGCGCACCCGACAGATCATCGATCAACTGGCCGGTTCCGCCGCCGCGGGCAAGGCCGATCCCCAGGCGCGGGAGCTGGTGCTGCGCCAATTGCTGGCGGCCGCCGAGTCCGAGGAGCCGCTGTCGGTATCGCCCCCCGGGGCCGGCCTGGTGACGACCGCCGCCGCTGCAGCCGCCGCGGCGGCGCTGGCGCCGGCACTGTCCCCGGCCAGCTTCCCGGCGGACGACCCGCAGCTCAAGGCAATGATCAGCGCCCTGGTCCAGCAGGAGGTGAAAGCCGCGGTCGAGGCGCGGATGGCCGGGCTGTCGCAGAAAGTCGAAGACACCCTCAAGCAACTGACCGCCGGCAGTGGGCAATAAGGGCCCCCTGAAATAACCGCAAGGCCGTTCAAGCCCCGCTTCACAGCATCAGGGCTGCCACGTTCACTCAATGACACGGAATGCTCCGTGTGCCTAACAAAGGAAGTTGAGCCATGCCACTTGTAAACGAACAAATCACCGATGCCGTCACCCAGACCAACGTCAAGGTCGTCGCCGAAGCGCCGGCCATGGCGATGGGCACCATCTACCAATCCATGGCCCAGGCCACCGCGATCCTGTTCCAGAACTCGGTCTCGGCGCAGCAGCAGCAAAACACCCTGGCCCAGGCGGCCACCAACCAGGGCGTGATGCAGATCTACAGCGTCGACACTACCGCCGGGGCGGCGGCCACCGAAAAAGTCGCCCAGGGCGGGGTCTCCGACAACCTCACCAGCCTGTTGACGGTTCTCAAGTCCTTTCAGAGCTGATGGCTGAAAGCCTGATTTTCCGTTGAACCTACCTGCTGAAAAAATGGAGTTTTTATGAGCACAGTCAGTCCGCAAATCACCGATGCCGTCACCCAGACCAACGTCAAGGTCGTCGCCGAAGCGCCAGCCATGTCGATGGGCACCATCTACCAGTCCATGGGCCAGTCCGTGGCCATCCTGTTCCAGAACTCGGTTTCGGCGCAGCAGCAGCAAAACACCCTGGCCCAGGCGGCCACCAACCAGGGCGTGATGCAGATCTACAGCGTCGACACCACCGCCGGTGCGTCGGCCACCGAGAAAGTCGCCCAGGGCGGTGTGGCCGACAACCTCACCAGCCTGTTGACGGTGCTCAAGTCGTTCAGTAGCTGACCGTTCCACAGGCGCCATACCAGCGCCCCCGCCGCCTGCCATAGGCTGCGGGGGCGTTGTCTTTTGCCCGGCGGCATGGGAGGTTGAAGCGGATTTTTTACCGCTAGGCGCCTTTACGTTCTTTTTTTCGAACAGCCTATTGTCCTTTACCCCCGTTGACCCTAGGATTCGTTTGAGATTTCAAACGCTCTTGCCTGGGTGCCCAAACGCACGTCTATTCTTGTGTGCGACTTTTTCGTGCTTTTACCCAGTGAACGATTTTCCTGACGGCAGCCTGGCCACGGGCTGGTGACAGCGCCCCGGCGCTCTCCTCCTGACCTGGCGCCTTTCTACAATCACAATTCGCCCCGCGTATGCGCGGTGCTGTTAAGGAAGCCGACATGCAGCTCAAAGACGCCCAGTTGTTCCGCCAACAAGCCTTCATCGATGGAGCTTGGGTCGACGCGGACAACGGCCAGACGATCAAGGTCAACAACCCCGCTACCGGTGAAATCCTCGGTACCGTGCCAAAGATGGGCGCTGCCGAAACCCGCCGCGCCATCGAGGCCGCCGACAAGGCCCTGCCGGCCTGGCGTGCCCTGACCGCCAAGGAGCGCGCCACCAAGCTGCGCCGCTGGTATGAATTGCTGATCGAGAACCAGGACGACCTGGGTCGCCTGATGACCCTGGAGCAGGGTAAGCCGCTGGCCGAAGCCAAGGGCGAAATCGCCTACGCCGCCTCCTTCATCGAATGGTTCGCCGAAGAAGCCAAGCGCATCTACGGCGACGTGATTCCCGGCCACCAGCCCGACAAGCGCCTGATCGTGATCAAGCAGCCGATCGGCGTGACCGCGGCCATCACCCCGTGGAACTTCCCGGCGGCGATGATCACCCGTAAAGCCGGCCCGGCCCTGGCCGCCGGTTGCACCATGGTCATCAAGCCCGCTTCGCAAACCCCGTTCTCGGCCCTGGCCCTGGTGGAACTGGCGCACCGTGCCGGCATCCCGAAAGGCGTGCTGAGTGTGGTCACCGGCAGCGCCGGCGACATCGGCGGCGAGCTCACCAGCAACCCGATCGTGCGCAAGCTGTCGTTCACCGGCTCCACCGAGATCGGTCGCCAGCTGATGGCCGAATGCGCCAAGGACATCAAGAAAGTCTCCCTGGAGCTGGGCGGCAACGCGCCGTTCATCGTGTTCGACGACGCGGACCTGGATAAGGCCGTCGAAGGCGCGATCATCTCCAAGTACCGCAACAACGGCCAGACCTGCGTCTGCGCCAACCGCCTGTACATCCAGGATTCGGTCTACGACGCCTTCGCCGAGAAATTGAAGGCAGCAGTGGCCAAGCTGAAGATCGGCAACGGCCTGGAAGAAGGCACCACCACTGGCCCGCTGATCGACGAAAAAGCCGTGGCCAAGGTCCAGGAACACATCGCCGACGCCCTGAAAAAAGGCGCGACCCTGCTGGCCGGCGGCAAGTCCATGGAAGGCAACTTCTTCGAGCCGACCATCCTGGTCAACGTGCCCAAGGATGCAGCCGTGGCCAAGGAAGAAACCTTTGGCCCACTGGCGCCGCTGTTCCGCTTCAAAGACGAAGCCGAAGTCATCGCCATGTCCAACGACACCGAATTCGGCCTGGCCTCGTACTTCTATGCCCGCGACCTGGGCCGTGTGTTCCGTGTGGCCGAGGCCCTGGAATACGGCATGGTCGGGGTCAACACCGGCCTGATCTCCAACGAAGTGGCGCCGTTCGGCGGCATCAAGGCCTCGGGCCTGGGCCGTGAAGGTTCCAAGTACGGGATCGAGGATTACCTGGAAATCAAATACCTCTGCCTGGGTATCTGATCCGGTTTCAAGCGCCGGGGGCACGAGAGCGCTGTCCCCCTGCGCAGCTTTAAAAAACGCACTTTTCAAGGTGGCCCGGGACCGCTCCGACAGTCGATCATCGCATGCTGTCGCAGGCGCTTCCCCGCCCCGCAACCCTTGAATCACACCGCTGCCGCAGCGGTGAATGAGGACACTATGAGCAAGACCAACGCATCTTTGATGAAACGCCGTGAAGCCGCTGTACCGCGCGGTGTTGGCCAGATTCACCCGATCTTCGCCGACAGCGCGAAGAACGCCACCGTCACCGACGTTGAAGGCCGCGAGTTCATCGACTTCGCCGGCGGTATCGCGGTACTGAACACCGGTCACGTGCACCCGAAGATCATCGCCGCGGTGACCGAGCAACTGAACAAGCTGACCCACACCTGCTTCCAGGTCCTGGCCTACGAGCCTTACGTGGAGCTGTGCGAGAAAATCAACGCCAAGGTGCCAGGTGATTTCGCCAAGAAAACCCTGCTGGTGACCACCGGTTCCGAAGCCGTAGAGAACGCCGTGAAGATCGCCCGTGCCGCCACTGGCCGCGCCGGCGTGATCGCCTTCACCGGCGCCTACCACGGCCGCACCATGATGACCCTGGGCCTGACCGGCAAGGTCGTGCCTTACTCGGCCGGCATGGGCCTGATGCCAGGCGGCATCTTCCGCGCGCTGTACCCGAATGAACTGCACGGCGTGAGCATCGACGACTCCATCGCCAGCATCGAGCGCATCTTCAAGAACGACGCCGAGCCTCGTGATATCGCTGCGATCATCATCGAGCCGGTACAGGGCGAAGGCGGCTTCTACGTCGCGCCCAAAGAGTTCATGAAGCGCCTGCGCGCCCTGTGCGACCAGCACGGCATCCTGCTGATCGCTGACGAAGTGCAGACCGGCGCTGGCCGTACCGGCACCTTCTTCGCCATGGAACAGATGGGCGTTACCGCCGACCTGACCACCTTCGCCAAGTCCATCGCCGGCGGCTTCCCGCTGGCCGGTGTCTGCGGCAAGGCTGAGTACATGGATGCCATCGCTCCAGGCGGCCTGGGCGGCACCTACGCCGGTAGCCCGATCGCCTGTGCGGCGGCCCTGGCGGTGATGGAAGTGTTCGAGGAAGAGCACCTGCTGGATCGCTGCAAGGCTGTTGGCGAGCGCCTGGTGACCGGCCTCAAGGCCATCCAGGCCAAGTACCCGGTGATCGGTGAAGTGCGTGCCCTGGGCGCGATGATCGCGGTGGAACTGTTCGAGAATGGCGACAGCCACAAGCCGAACGCCGCTGCCGTGGCCCAGGTCGTGGCCAAGGCTCGCGAAAAGGGTCTGATCCTGCTGTCCTGCGGCACCTACGGCAACGTTCTGCGGGTTCTGGTACCGCTGACCTCGCCGGATGCCCAGCTGGACAAAGGCCTGGCCATCATCGAAGAGTGCTTCGCTGAACTCTGATGACGCTGTGACCTGATCGACAGAAAAACCCGCTTCGGCGGGTTTTTTTTCGTCCTCAGGCGGCTCCAGCGGGATTTGCGCTGTATGGAAGCCCGTGCATTGACTAAGGTGCAAGGGATTGCCTAGGGAGCGTGCTGCATGACCGCTGTTGATTTACCCGCTGTACCTCGCGTGCTGATTGCCGAGGCTGATCCCTGGTCTCGTGATTTGCTCAAGCAAGTGCTGTTGAACGTGCGCTGTGATGCGCGTCTGGACTTGTGTGCCGACGGTCAGGAGGCCATGGACCTGCTGAGCGCCAAACCCTATGACCTGATCATTGCCGATTGGGAGCTGCCGGGCATCGATGGCCTGTCGCTGTTGCGCGCGGTGCGCCAGCGCAAGCGCAACCCGGTGCAGCCGTTCATCCTGCTGAGCGTGCGCAGCGACAGCGCCAGCGTGCGCGAGGCCTTGCCCCTGGCGCCCACTGCCTACCTGACCAAGCCCCTGAACATGGAAGGGCTGACCCAGCGCCTGCAGGGCCTGCTGCTGGACGCCGGCCAGGAAGTCTCCTGCGAGGTGCCGGCCCTGGCGCCGGGCATGACCCTGTGGCCCTTTCTCGAACGCCGGCGCGATGTGGCCGACGGCGCGCCGCTGCTCACCGATGTGCAACTGGCGGTCAAGCGCAGCCTCAACCCCGAAGGCCTGGATCTCAAGGTGCTGGAGGAAGAGATCCGCACCGATCCCCAGGTCACCGCGGTGCTGATCGCTGCAGCCAACAGCGCCGCGCAGCACCATGGCGACGGCGTGCAGACCCTGTCCCAGGCCCTGCATCGGCTGGGCACCGGGCAGAGCATGAACCTGATCCTCGGCCTGACCCTCAAGCGCAGCGCGCGCCTGAGCGATCCGGCCCTGGCCGACTATGCCGAGCGCTATTGGGAGCTGTCCCTGCATACCGCGGAATACGGCCGGACCCTGGCGCGCCTGCTGGACCTGGACCAGGAGCGCTGCTACTGCGCCGGGCTACTGCATCGCCTGGGCGACCTGGCGCTGCTGCGTTGCCTACAGGAGTGGAAACAGGCCGGCGGCGAACTGGACGACCAGGAAGAAATCGGCGATGCCCTGGAGCGCTTTGGCGCGGCCTACGGCTCGGCGCTGCGGACCCGCTGGCGCATGCCCCTGGAACTGCGGGAACTGATTGCCTCGATCTACCAGTTGGGCGGTGGGGTGTATTCCCGCGAGGCACTGGTGATGAACCTGGCGGCGCAGCTGGCGCGGCTGACCGAGCACGAAGGGGTGGAAGAGATCGCGCGCTGCAAGACCGCGCGGCTGCTGAAGGTCGGGCTGCCGGAACTGACCCGCCTGCGCAAGGGCTGAACCACTGTAGGAGCCGGCTGGCCGGCGAAGAGGCCTTCGAGTCTTGTGCAAGCCTTGCGGGCGCCTTCGCGGGCCAGCTAGCTCCTACGGGCGAGTGGTCGCGGGTTTATCCGGTGATGATGCGGTTCTTGCCCTGGCGCTTGGCTTCGTACATGGCGCTGTCGGCGCGGGCGAACAGGTTGTCCAGGCTTTCGTCTTCCGCCAGCAGGCCGGTCAGGCCCTGGCTCACGGTGATGGTGAACGTCTGGCCCTGGTGGCTGAAATTCTGGCGCTGGATCTCCCGTTGCAGGCGCTCGGCCACCTGGCGCGCCATGTCCGCGGTGCAGCCGGGAAAAACCGCGGCGAACTCCTCGCCACCGATCCGCCCGAACAGGTCGCCGCGACGCAGGGCCGCGCGCCCGCTTTCGGCGATGCGCTGCAGGACGATGTCGCCTTCGGGGTGGCCGTAGGTGTCGTTGATCACTTTGAAGTCATCGATATCCAGCAGCAAGAAGGCCAGGGACGAGCCTTGCAGGCGCGCCTGCTCGAACTCGCGGTTGGCGCATTCGAAGAAGTGCCGACGGTTGCTGCTCTGGGTCAGCACGTCGGTGGTGGCCAGGCGTTGCAACTCGGTTTCCAGCTGCTTCTTTTCGGTGATGTCTTCGGCGATGCCGACCACGATCAGGCGTTGCCCGGGCTCGGCATTGCGGTTGATGAAGCATTTGTCGCTGAGCCAGCGCACCTGGCCCTGGGCATCGATGATGCGGTATTCGCGATCTTCCACCGCGCCCTTTTCCAGGACCTGGGCCAGGCTGCGCTCGGCGTACTCCAGGTCATCGGGGTAGATGCTGTCGCGCCATTGATTGCAGTCCGCCAGGAGCAGGCCTGCGGGGCGACCGAAGATCCGTTCATAGGCCGGGCTGACGTACAGCACCTGGCGGCTGTCCCAGTCGAAGGCCCAGAGCACCGCGTTGACACTGACCAGCAGCGAGCTGAACAGCTGCTCGCGTTCGGTCAGGCGGGCCACTTCGCCCTGTGCATGCATCAGGGCCATCAGGGTTTGCGCGGCTTCGGGCCACTGTGGAAGCGCAGAGGGAGTGTGTGGGTTCTTGTTGACCATCGGCACAGATCTCAAAGGGCGTGCCGCGCGCCGTTAGGCAGCGGCTACAACCAAGCCCGCCTGGGTGGCGAAGTGTTGTTTGAGATAGGGGATCGGGCGCTAAGTTCCCGGCCGCTACAGCGATAGCGCGAGCGCCCGCCAGACGGTCGAGAGGGGCCTGCAAGGCTTGATTTCAGAAGGGCAGCCCCTCGCCACGGGAGTGGCGAGGGGCTGGGGTCAGGCGGTGGTGGGGCGCAGGGAATAGGTCTTGAGCTGATGGGCGAAATCACGCAGGGACTGAATGCCGCTGGCCTCGGCCTCGTGTACCCAATCCTTGATGGCCGCGAGCATGTCGTGGCCGTTGGAGCTGGTCTTGACCCAGATCTGCTGCAGGGCCAGACGCTTCTCGTAGATCACCTTCAAGGCCTGGCTGTGCTCCAGCATGCTCTGGATGCGCAGGTGGTGGCGGTCTTCCAGCAGGCTGGTTTCCCGGGACAGCAGGCGCTTGGCGCGGTGGAACTGGTGGCGCACCGAATGATCGACCTTGGCCAGTTCCTGTTTCACCAGCGGGCCGATCACCAGCTTGCGGTACTGGGCCATGATCTGGAACCGGTTGTTGAGGATGGCCATGGCGGTGTCCATGTCCAGGTGGCCCTTGCCTTCGACCCGGTGGGCGATTGGCGCCACGCGCTGGACCCTGGCCAGACGCAGGAAGCTGAAGACCTTGATCCAGGCCCAGCCCAGGTCGAACTCCCACTTCTTCACCGAGAGCTTGGCCGAGTTGGGGTAGGTGTGGTGGTTGTTGTGCAGCTCTTCGCCGCCGACGATGATGCCCCAGGGCACCAGGTTGGTGGCGGCGTCGCGGCATTCGAAGTTGCGGTAGCCCACCGCATGCCCCAGGCCATTGATGACCCCGGCGGCCCAGAATGGAATCCACATCATCTGGATGGCCCAGATGGTGATGCCGATGGTGCCGAACAGCAGCAGGTCGATGGCTGCCATCAGCGCCACGCCGCCCAGCTTGTAGCGGCTGTAGAGGTTGCGTTCGATCCAGTCTTCCGGGCAGTTCTTGCCGTAGATGCGCAGGGTCTCCGGGTTCTTCGCCTCTTCGCGATACAGCTCTGCGCCCTTGCGCAGCACGGTGGACAGGCCCTTGACCACCGGGCTGTGGGGGTCGTCGGCGGTTTCGCACTTGGCGTGGTGCTTGCGGTGGATGGCGGTCCACTCGCGGGTGTTCTGCGCCGTGGTCAGCCACAGCCAGAAGCGGAAGAAATGTTTCAGGCCGGCGTTGAGTTCCAGGGAACGGTGCGCGGAATAGCGATGCAGATAGACCGTGACCGCGACAATGGTCACGTGGGTCATCAACAGGGTGACTGCCACCAGTTGCCAGGCGGACAAGCCAAGTAAACCTTCGTACCACATAGGCGATAAGGCCCTCGATAAAGAAAAAAACAGCCCAGGCATTATCACTAAGCCCACTGAGAAAACCAGTCGCCCTTTCAGATAAGAGTGGCGGAATGTTTCTTCCTCTATAATCCCAAACTTTTCGTGTGGAAATAGACGGACTTATGTCGGTTTCTTATCGCAATGGTTTGCGTGCCGCGCTGCTCTATCTGCTGTTGTCGCTGGTCTGGTTGCAGTTCAGTGGTTACTTATTGAGCAGTTTCTTCGATGAGTTTTCCGATCGGGCCCATTGGCAACTGGTTGGCGGCTATGCCTGGGCGGTGGTCAGCGCGGTGCTGATCTTCTTCGCCCGGGCCCGTCTGCTGCGGGTGTTGGGGGCCGATCGCTGGCTGCGCCACCAGCAGAAGGACCGCGAGCGCCTGCGCCAGGCGGCGGCGGTGTTCGACTGCACCCGCGAAGGGGTGCTGGTGAGCGATACCCAGGGGCAGATCGTCCACGTCAACCGCGCCTTCATCGAAATCACCGGCTACCAGCGCGAAGAGGTGCTGGGCCGCCAGCCGAGCCTGTTCAAGTCCGGGCATCATTCGGCGCAGTTCTATCAATCGATGTTCGACTCGTTGCAGAAGACCGATGAGTGGAGCGGTGAAATCTGGAATCGGCGCAAGAGCGGCGAGATCTACCCGCAATGGCAGACCATCCGCGCGATCCGCGATGAGCAGGGCGAGCTGACTCATTACGTTGCGGTATTTTCCGACATCAGCGCGATCAAGGATTCCGAGCACGAGCTGGCTCACCTGGCCCATCACGATCCGCTGACCGACCTGCCCAACCGCCTGCTGTTCACCGACCGTGCCGAACAGGCCCTGGCTTCGGCGCAGATCCACAAGCGCGGCTGCGCCATGCTGATGATCGATCTGGACCACTTCAAGATGATCAACGACAGCCTGGGGCACAACGTCGGCGACCAACTGCTCAAGGCGGTGGCCGAGCGCCTGGGCGGGATGTTCGGCCCGGGCATCACCCTGGCGCGCCTGGGCGGCGACGAGTTCGCGGTGCTGGCCGAAAGCTGCCCGCAGCTGGTGCAGGCGGCGGCCCTGGCCCAGCGCATCATCGACGGCCTCAAGGAGCCCTTCCAGCTCGGCGAGCAGCAGGTGGTGATCAACGCCAGTATCGGTATCAGCCTGTTTCCCAGCGACGCGCTGAGCGCCAGCCAACTGCTGCGCAACGCCGATGCGGCGCTGTTCAAGGCCAAAAGCGCCGGGCGCAACGGTTACGCCCTGTACACCGAGGAGCTCACCGCCCATGCCCAGCAGCGGGTGGAAATCGCCTTCGAGCTGCGCCGCGCCCTGGACCAGCAGGAACTGCGGGTCTACTACCAGCCGGTGCACGACCTCAAGACCAGCCGCCTGGTAGGCGTCGAAGCCCTGGTGCGCTGGGAGCATCCCGAGCGCGGGCTGGTGTCGCCGGCGGAGTTCATACCGATTGCCGAGCGCACCGGGATGATTGCCGAGATCGATGCCTGGGTCATGCAGCAGGCTTGCCGGCAGATGTGCCAGTGGCAGGCCGATGGCGTGGTGCTGTCGTTTATCGCGGTGAATGTCTCGACCCGCCTGTTCGCCCGCAGCGAGCTGTACCAGCAGGTGGCCCAGGTGCTGCACGAGACCGGGCTGGACCCGGCCTACCTGGAGCTGGAAGTCACCGAAAGCGCGGTGATGGACGATCCCGAAGTGGCCCTGGAGCAGATGCACCGTTTGCGCGAGCTGGGCATTCGCCTGGCCATCGACGACTTCGGCACGGGCTACTCCTCCCTGCTGCGGCTCAAGCGCCTGCCGGTGCAGAAGCTCAAGATCGACCAGGGTTTTGTCGCCGGCCTGCCGTTCGACGAGGACGATGCAGCGATATCCCGGGTAATCATTGCCCTGGCCCAGAGCATGGGCATGCAGGTGCATGCCGAGGGTATCGAGCAGGTGGAACAGGCGCGTTTCCTTCTGGAACACGCCTGCGACCTGGGCCAGGGCTACTGGTTCGGCCGGCCGATGCCGGCGGCGCAACTGGTCTGGAGCAACGCCCCGCAGATCCGTTGATCCCTGTAGCCGCTGGCGCAGGCTGCGAACGGTTTGGGCGGCATACCGACGTGGCAGGCGCGGTGTTGAGGTTTGGCGCAAGGGCGCCAGGCAAGGCCCTGGGGGCCTTTGCGCAGCCTCGCTGAAGCTCGGCAGCGGCTACAGGGTTGGGGCTAAGCTGCTGTCAGCTCGAATAATTTCTTCTGGTTATATAAACATTCTTAAATAGTATTTTTAAGAATATCCGGCCCTATCTAGTATTGCTCCCACGCCGCAAGCAGTGCCGCCACTGCCAGGCACATCCCACTCAGGAGCAACACCATGAGCGCATCTCTACGTAGCGTTGACGGCCAGGACGAAGCAACCATCTTGCGGGAAATTCAAAGCGCACTGCGCGACCTGCGCTTCGGTGCGGTGGAAATCACCGTGCACAACGCCCAGGTCGTGCAGATCGAACGCAAGGAAAAATTCCGTCTGCAGCAGCCTGGCCACAAACCGAGTTGAAAGTACCTCGCTGAACACCGCGTCACCCTCTCGCGAACGAGAGGCCCGACTGGTCAACCGGAGGGCGTCATCCATGACCCCCTGCACGAATCCCAGCGTTCCTTTTCGAATGCGGGCTGAAATCGCCATAAGAAAAATGCCAGCACCTTAAAAAATTTCAGGAGCTTCACCATGTCGTCGATTCGCCGTTATGCCCTGGCCGCCCTCGCCAGCGCCGTTTTCGCCGGTTCCGCCGTTGCCAAGGACTATGAGCTGCTCAATGTGTCCTATGACCCGACCCGTGAGCTGTACCAGGATTACAACGCCGAGTTCGTGAACTTCTGGAAGAAGGACCACCCGGGCGACAACGTGAAGATCCAGCAATCCCACGGTGGCTCCGGCAAGCAGGGCCGGGCGGTGATCGACGGACTGCGCGCCGACGTGGTGACCCTGGCCCTGGCCGGTGACATCGACGAAATCGCCAAGCTCGGCAAGACGCTGCCGGCGGACTGGCAGAAGCGCCTGCCCGACGCCAGCACGCCCTACACCTCGACCATCGTGTTCCTGGTGCGCAAGGGCAACCCCAAGGGCATCAAGGATTGGGGCGACCTGATCAAGAAAGACGTCTCGGTGATCACCCCGAACCCGAAAACGTCCGGTGGTGCACGCTGGAACTTCCTCGCCGCCTGGGCCTATGGCCTGAAAGCCGGTGGCAGCGAAGCCAAAGCTCAGGAATACGTCAAGGAGCTGTTCAAGCACGTACCGGTGCTGGATACCGGGGCCCGCGGCTCGACCATCACCTTCGTCAACAACGGCCAGGGCGACGTGCTGCTGGCCTGGGAAAACGAAGCTTTCCTGGCCCTCAAGGAAGACGGCGGCGCCGACAAGTTCGATATCGTCGTGCCTTCGCTGTCGATCCTCGCCGAGCCACCGGTGGCGGTGGTGGACAAGAACGCCGAGAAGAAAGGCAACACCCAGATCGCCGAGGCCTACCTCAAGCACCTGTACAGCCCGGCCGGCCAGGAAATTGCCGCGAAGAACTTCTACCGCCCACGGGACAAGGACATCGCCGCCAAATATGCCCAGCAGTTCCCGAAACTGGACCTGGTAACTATCGACAAGGACTTCGGCGGCTGGAAAACTGCCCAACCGAAATTCTTCAATGACGGTGGCGTGTTCGACCAGATCTACACGGCGCAATAACCCTGTTGTAGGGGCTGGCTTGCCAGCGAAGGCGCCCCTGAGGGCAAAGCACGACTTGCGGGCCCTTTGGCCGGCAAGCCGGCTCCTACCAGGCAGAGCCCGCATTGAGTTGCGGGTTTTGCGTATCCGTTTCGTTAACCAAGGACTCTTATGTCGCGTCGTATCTCCCCCGTCATACCCGGCTTCGGGCTGACGCTGGGCTACACCTTGGTGTACCTCAGCCTGATTGTGCTCATCCCCCTGGCGGCGATGTTCGTGCATGCCGCGCAACTTACCTGGGAACAGTTCTGGGCGATCATTTCGGCGCCACGGGTGCTCGCCGCGCTCAAGCTGAGCTTCGGTACCGCGTTGTATGCGGCCATCATCAACGGCGTCATCGGCACCCTGCTGGCCTGGGTCCTGGTGCGCTACAGCTTCCCCGGGCGCAAGATCATCGATGCCATGATCGACCTGCCATTCGCCCTGCCCACCGCCGTGGCGGGCATTGCCCTGACCGCGCTCTACGCGCCCACCGGCCTGGTGGGGCAGTTCGCCACCGACCTGGGTTTCAAGATCGCCTACACCCCCCTGGGCATCACCCTGGCACTGACCTTCGTCACCCTGCCATTCGTGGTGCGCACGGTGCAGCCGGTGCTGGCGGACATCCCCCGTGAAGTGGAAGAAGCCGCCGCCTGCCTGGGTGCCAAGCCGTGGCAGGTGTTCCGCCATATCCTGGTACCGGCCCTGCTGCCGGCCTGGCTCACCGGTTTTGCCCTGGCCTTTGCCCGGGGCGTGGGCGAGTACGGTTCGGTGATCTTCATCGCCGGCAACATGCCGATGAAGACCGAGATCCTGCCCCTGCTGATCATGGTCAAGCTCGACCAGTACGATTACACCGGCGCCACTTCCATCGGCGTGCTGATGCTGGTGGTTTCCTTCATTCTGCTGCTGCTGATCAACCTGCTGCAGCGGCGCATCGAACGACCTTAAGGAGGCGCGACCATGTCCCAATCGTCCATTTCCGCCGCGTCCTCCGCCAACGCCGCCCGCCGTGGCAGCGCCACCTCGCGGCGCCTGCTGATCGGCCTCGGCTGGCTGATCTTCGCCCTGTTCCTGCTGCTGCCGCTGTTCATCGTGGTGTCCCAGGGCCTGAAGCTCGGCCTGGGGGCGTTCTTCGATGCGATCTTCGAGCCCGACGCCCTGTCGGCGCTGAAACTCACGGTGATCGCGGTGCTGATCTCGGTGCCCCTGAACCTGGTGTTCGGGGTCAGCGCGGCCTGGTGCGTGAGCAAGTACTCGTTCCGCGGCAAGAGCATCCTGGTGACCCTGATCGACCTGCCGTTCTCGGTGTCGCCGGTGATCGCCGGCCTGGTCTATGTGCTGATGTTCGGCGCCCAGGGCCTGTTCGGCCCGTGGCTTTCGGACCACGACATCCAGATCGTCTTCGCCTTGCCGGGCATTGTCCTGGCCACCATCTTCGTCACCGTGCCCTTCGTTGCCCGGGAACTGATCCCGCTGATGCAGGAGCAGGGCACCCAGGAAGAGGAGGCCGCCAGGTTGCTGGGGGCCAATGGCTGGCAGATGTTCTGGCACGTCACCGTGCCCAACATCAAATGGGGCCTGATCTACGGCGTGGTGCTGTGTACCGCCCGGGCCATGGGTGAGTTCGGCGCGGTGTCGGTGGTTTCCGGGCACATTCGCGGGGTCACCAACACCCTGCCGCTGCACGTGGAAATCCTCTACAACGAGTACAACCACGTCGCCGCCTTTGCCGTCGCCAGCCTGTTGCTGATCCTTGCGTTGTTCATCCTGCTGCTCAAGCAGTGGAGCGAATCCCGAATCAACCGCCTGCGCGCCAGCGCCGCGGAGGAATAAGTCATGTCGATCGAAGTCCGTAACGTCAGCAAGAACTTCAACGCCTTCAAGGCCCTGAACAGCATCAACCTGGACATCCAGAGCGGCGAGCTGGTGGCCCTGCTGGGCCCGTCCGGCTGCGGCAAGACCACCCTGCTGCGGATCATCGCCGGGCTGGAAACCCCGGACCAAGGCAGCATCGTGTTCCACGGCGAGGATGTCTCGGGCCACGACGTGCGTGATCGCAACGTCGGTTTCGTGTTCCAGCACTACGCCCTGTTCCGCCACATGAGCGTGTTCGACAACGTTGCCTTCGGCCTGCGCATGAAGCCGAAGAACCAGCGCCCCAGCGAGAGCAAGATCGCCGAGAAGGTCCACGAGCTGCTGAACATGGTGCAGCTGGACTGGCTCTCCGACCGTTACCCGGAACAGCTCTCCGGCGGCCAGCGCCAGCGTATCGCCCTGGCCCGCGCCCTGGCGGTGGAGCCCAAGGTGCTGCTGCTGGACGAACCCTTCGGCGCCCTCGACGCCAAGGTGCGCAAGGAGCTGCGGCGCTGGCTGGCGCGGCTGCACGAAGACATCAACCTGACTTCGGTATTCGTTACCCACGACCAGGAAGAAGCCATGGAAGTGGCCGACCGCATCGTGGTGATGAACAAGGGCGTGATCGAGCAGATCGGTTCCCCGGGCGAGGTCTACGAGAACCCGGCCAGCGACTTCGTCTACCACTTCCTCGGCGACTCCAACCGCCTGCACCTGGGGGAGGACAACCACGTGCTGTTCCGGCCTCACGAAGTGTCGCTGTCGCGTTCCGAACTGGAAGACCACCACGCCGCCGAAGTGCGGGATATCCGTCCGCTGGGGGCCACCACCCGGGTGACCCTGAAGGTGGAAGGGCAGAGCGAACTGATCGAGGCCGAAGTGGTGAAGGACCACGACAGCCTGATCGGCCTGGCCCGTGGCGAAACCCTGTTCTTCAAGCCCAAGGTCTGGCAGAAACACGCCAGCCTCTGACCCCGCCGACATCACGCCCGCTGTAGGAGCTGGCTTGCCAGCGAAAGCGTCCTTCAGGTTTGCACCTGGCTCGAAGGCCTCTTCGCCGGCAAGCCGGCTCCTGCGGGGGCCGGCCCAATATTCCCGAAGCGTTCCCGGGCTTCAGACCATGGCTTTCTTGTGCCGCAGGGCCACCGGCCCGGAACGCTGCTCGATGGCCTGCTTCAGGTCATGGCGCAGGCCCAGCAGGAAGGCCAGTTCGGCCACCACGAACAGCGGGCCGACAATCAGCCCCGAAAGGTCGTCGACGAAGGCCGGCTTGCGGCCCTCGTAGTAATGGCCGATGAACTGGATCACCCACCCGATCACGAACAGGCCCAGGCCGCTGCTCAGCCAGAGCCCGGTACTTTGCGCCGCCAGCACCTGGCCGGCCCACACCGATAGCGCCATCAGCACCGTCATCAGCACCCCCAGGCGCACTTCCAGGCGCAGGTAGAACACTGACGCGGCCAGGGCCAGCAGCAACGCCGGCGACCACGACAGCCCGGCCATGCTCCAGGCGGGACGCGACAACAGCACGGCCACCGCCACCACGATCATCGGAATGCCGATAAAGTGGCTGGCGATATTGCGCGGATCGCGATGGTAGGCGGCGTATTGACTGAGATGATCAACGAGGCTTTTCATTGTTGTTCCTCCGTTAGGGTGGCTCGATCATGCCCGGCGGCGGTGCTCGGCTCTGTCAGCTAGGCGACAATCATTGCGATGCCCTGAGGGAAAGACCTGTTCATGGACCTGCACCAGTGGCGTGAATGCCTGATGACCGGCCAGTGGTTCAGCCACCTGCCGGCTTCCTTACAGAATAGTTTGCTCGACAGTGCGCGCCTGCGCCGGCTGACGGCGGGGCAGTGCCTGTTCCGGCGCGGCGATCCGCCCTGCGGGCTGTACGCGGTGCTCGAGGGCACGGTGCGGGTGGGCGCGGTCAGCGAGCAGGGCAAGGAGGCCTTGCTGAGCCTGATGGAAGCGCCCCACTGGTTCGGCGAGATCTGCCTGTTCGACGGCCAGCCCCGTACCCACGATGCCTACGCCGAGGGCGCCTGCACCCTGCTCCAGGTGCCGCAGGCGAACCTGCTGCAACTACTGGAGCAGCAGCCGCAATACTGGCGCCAGTTCGCCCTGCTGATGAGCCACAAACTGCGCCTGGCCTTTATCAACCTGGAGCAGTTGAGCCTGATGCCGGCCCCGGCGCGGGTGGCCAGCCGCCTGCTGGCGATGGCCGCCGGCTACGGTGAAGTGGCCCAGGCCCGCCGCGTGCTGCAACTGCCCCAGGAACAACTGGCGCTGATGCTCTCGCTGTCGCGCCAGACCACCAACCAGATCCTCAAGGAGCTGCAGCACCAGGGCATCCTGCGCCTGAGCTATGGCGAGATCGAAATCCTCGACACCGAGCGCCTGCGCGCCCTGACCTCGCCATAGAAGCCCCCACGATGTCCCTGCCTCCCGTAGGAGCTGGCTTGCCAGCGAAGAGGCCCGCAAGATCGCCTTCGCCGGCAAGCCGGCTCCTACAGAAACCCCCCGCGTTGTTCCTGCCTCTCGTAGGAGCTGGCTTGCCAGCGAAGAGGCCCGCGAGATTGCCTTCGCCGGCAAGCCGGCTCCTACAGAAACCCCCGCGTTGTTCCTGCCTCCCGTAGGAGCTGGCTTGCCAGCGAAGAGGCCCGCGAGATCGCCTTCGCCGGCAGCCGGTTCCTACGAGCCACGATAGGTCGAGAACCCATAAGGGCTGAGCAACAACGGAATGTGGTAATGCTGCTCGGTCTGCCTGACCTCGAAGATCACCGGGATCTCCGGAAAGAAGGTCTCGCGCTTGGCTTGCCTGAAGTACTCGCCGGTCTTGAACACCACCCGATATTCGCCGGCCGTCAGCGCCCGGCCCGCCGGAAACAGCTCGGCAATCCGCCCCTGCTCATTGGTCACCCCTTCGGACAAGGGCTTCCAGTCCTGGCCCACCTGCTGCTCCAGGGTCACCTTGACCCCCGGCGATGGCAGGCCGTTCTCCAGGTTCAGCACGTGCACGCTCAACGGATTGCCTGCCGCCAGGGCCAGGCTCGACAAACCACACAGGCCGATGGCCGCCAGACTATTACGCAAAACATTCATGCCCCACTCCTTCCTCGATTGAACAAACAACACAACCTGTAGCCGCTGCCGAGCCCGCGAGGCTGCGAACGACCGCAACGCGGGCGCAGGCTTTCACGATCACTCACGCCCGGCCTCGGTAGCCAACCCCACCCGCTGCGCGGCCTGGAGCGCACACGCCTCGTCCTGCGCCGCGCCACCGGCCCCGGCAATCCCGATGGCCCCCACCAACTGCTTGCCGGCAAACAACGCAAGGCCGCCACCGAGCAACAACAGCTCCGGCAAGGTATTGAGATTGGCCGCCTCGGGGTTGTTGCGCGCCCGTTCGGCGAACAGCCGGCTCGAAGTCTTGGTCGACAGCGCGGTGTAGGCCTTGCGCTGGCTGGCCGGGCCGTTGTGCGGGCCCACCCCATCGCCGCGCATCGCCACCAGCAGGTTGCCGCCACGGTCCAGCACCGATACCGCCGCGGTGCACTGGGCCAGGCTGGCATCGGCCAACTGGCGGGCGGCGGCCAGGTCCAGTTCGGCATGGCGCGGCAGTTCGAGCGCCGCCAGGGCCGTGCCGGCGAGGCTCAGGCCGAGGCCCAGGACAAGAGGTTTGCAGATCATCGAACGAGCTCCATAAAGACCGGTGGCCACCTTAGCCAGCGCACTCCGTCAGAACTCCGTCGTCTTGATTACAAGTTTGTAATGGGCAAGCGGGCGCCGGGCGCCTAGCCTGTGCCGATCATTTCCGAGGTGCGCCATGCGTTTGCTGGTAGTTGAAGACGAAGCCAAGACCGCCCATTTCCTTGCCAAGGGCCTGGGAGAGTCCGGCTTTGCCGTGGACGTGGCCCTGAACGGCCTGGACGGGCGCTATTTCATCGAGCAGCAGGAGTACGACCTGATCATCCTCGACGTCATGCTCCCCGGCCTCAACGGCTGGCAGTTACTGCAACTGGTGCGCCAGCGCGGTGCCACCCCGGTGCTGTTCCTCACCGCCCGCGACGCTATCGAGGATCGGGTCCGCGGCCTGGAACTGGGCGCCGACGACTACCTGCTCAAGCCCTTCGCCTTTGCCGAGCTACTGGCCCGGGTGCGCACCCTGCTGCGCCGCGGACCGCTGCGCGAGGCCGAGTCCTTCAGCATCGCCGACCTGGAGATCGACGTGCTGCGCCGTCGCGTCAGCCGTGGCGGCCAGCGCATCGCCCTGACCAACAAGGAGTTCGCCCTGCTGCACCTGTTGGCCAGCCGCCAGGGCGAAGTGCTGTCGCGGACCCTCATCGCCTCCCAGGTGTGGAACCTGAATTTCGACAGCGACACCAACATGGTGGAAGTGGCGGTACGAAGGTTGCGGGCCAAGGTCGACGACCCCTACATGCCCAAGCTGATCCACACCGTGCGTGGCGTCGGCTACCAGCTGGAAGCCCCGGATGAAGCGCTCTAGTTCCATCGCCTGGCGGCTGGCCCTGGCCTTTGCCGCGGTCTGCGCCCTGGTGCTCAGCGTGATCGGGGTGTTCCTCTACCGTTCCCTGGCCGGGGAAATCGCCTACCGCGACGACCTGGCCCTGCTCGGCCGCCTGGAACAGGTGCGGGCCCTGCTGCAGGACAGCGACAGCCTGGATGCCCTGCAAGCCCGGCCCCGGCTGTACCAGAACATGCTGGGCAACCAGGAAAGCCTGCTGCTGGTGCTGCGGGCCGATGGCTCGACGGTGATCGACATCAACCCGCGCCGGCAGCCCCTGCCCGCGCTCGACCCCATTGCGCTGCAACAGGCGCCGCAACGCACCGATGTCCGCCTCTGGCCGGGGCCGGACGATGTGCCGGTGGCGCTGCTGGCGGGCCAGGCCCGGGGGCCCAAGGGCGAAGCCCTGACCGTGGTCGCCGGCAAGGTTCTCAGCGAGCGCGAGCAGATGCTCGCCAGTTACCGCCTGCGCCTGTACCTGGCGGTGGGGCTGGGGGCCTTGCTGGCCTTCGCCCTGGGCCTGCTGCTGTTGCGCCGGGGCTTGCAGCCCTTGCGCCAGCTCAGCGAAGCGGCCCGCCAGATCGACCTGCGCAGCCTCGACCGGCGCCTGCATACCAACGGCATCCCGGCGGAATTCCACGAGCCGGTGCAGGCCCTGAACGCCATGCTGGCGCGCCTGGAAGAGAGCTTTGAGCGTCTGTCGCAATTTTCCGCCGACCTGGCCCACGAGATCCGCACGCCGTTGCACAACCTCCTGGGCAGCAATGGCCTGGCCTTGAACCAGCCGCGCAGTGCGGCGGAGTACCAGGAAGTGCTGGCCTCCAACATGGAAGAGTTCGAGCGCCTGGGGCGCATGGCCGAGAACCTGCTGTTCCTGGCCCGGGCCGAGCAGGCCGATGCGGTGCTGGACCTGCAGGTACTGTCACTGGCCGGTGTCGGGGCGCAACTGTGCGACTACTTCGAAGCCCTGGCCGACGACCGCCAGTTGCGCCTGGAGAACGGTTTTTCCGGCGAGCTGCGGGCTGACCAGCAATTGCTGCAACGGGCCCTGGGCAACCTTCTGGCCAATGCCGTGCGTCATGCCGATGCAGGGTCGCTGATCCGCCTGCGGCGCCACGACGAAGCGGGCTGGTGCTGGTTGCAGGTGCACAACCAGGGCCCGGCGATCGCCCCCGAGCACCTGCCCCGGCTGTTCGACCGTTTCTACCGGGTCGACCCGTCCCGAGCCGAGCCGGGGGACTCCGGGGGCCTGGGGCTGGCCATCGTGCACTCGATCATACTGCTGCATGGCGGCCAGGTGCGGGTCATGAGCGATGAGCAGGCCACGGTATTCGAACTGGGCTTCCCCCTCCTGTAGCCGCTACCGAGCCTGCGAGGCTGCGACAAGGCCGCCAGGCCTTCAGCGGCCTGCAGTATTTGCGCCCGCGTTGCGGTCGTTCGCAGCTTCGCAGGCTCAGCAGCGGCTACAAGGCTGCTGGGGCTTAGCGCAGGCCGTCGCGAAATTGCCCCGGGGTCATCCCGGTCCAGCGCTTGAATGCCCGGCTGAAACTGCTGGCATCGGCAAACCCCAGCAGGTAGCTGATCTCGCTCAGGGAGCATTCCAGGTCCCGCAGGTGCAGCAGGGCGAGGTTTTCCCGGCATTCGTTGAGCAGGGTGTCAAAGCGCGTGCCTTCATCCGCCAGGTGCCGTTGCAGGCTGCGCAGGCTCAGGTGCAGGGCCTGGGCCACTCGCTCCGCCGAAGGTTCGCCTTCGGGCAATTGGGCTTCGATCACCCCGCGTACCTTGCGCTCCCAGGTCAGGGGCCGCAGTTGCAGGAGGGTGCGCTTGAGCACCGCTTCGTTGTGCTCGGCCAGTTCCGGGTTGGCGTCGTCCAGATGGCTGTCGAAATCGTGCAGGCCGAACTCCAGGCAGTCGTCCACGGCGGCGAACTGCACCGGGCAGCGGAATACCTTGTGCCACTGGCTCGGGTCCGCCGGGGCCGGGCGCCGCAATTGCACGGCCAGCGGCGCGTAGTCACGGCCCAGGCGGTTGCGGCAGGTGCGCACATAGATCGCGGCAAAGGCGTCGATGGCTTCGAAGGCCGGTTGCGGCGAGCCCTCCGGCACCTTGAGGAAGAACCGGTAGCGGTCCGCTTCCCGGGTCAGGGCCAGTTCCAGGGCATCGCTGACCACCTGGTGATAACGCACGATGCGTTCGAACACTTCCCGCAGGCTGCCGCTGGCCACCAGGGCGTAGCCCAGGGCATGGAAGGTGGTGGGGCTGACAAAGCGCGACACCCGCAGGCCGATGGCCGGGTCGCCGCTGGCCTGCACGGCGAGATGCCACAGGCGGGTGGTGGCCGACAGCGGGTAGCGGGCGTTGGGGTCGTCCATCAATTGCGGGTCGAGCCCGGCTTCGCGGCACAGTGCGGCGCTGTCGAGGTCCAGAGCGTCCAGTTGCTTGCGCAAGGCGCGGGTCCAGCTGGCAAGGGAGGTGGCTTCGGTCATGCGATTGGCGCGTCCGGTCAACAGGTTGGCGTTTACGGCTAGCGCCCGGAGCCGCGGCTCGGGGCAGGATGCACACATCACTGACCAGAGGATGGAATCATGCAGGGTATTTCTGCAAGCCCCGAGCGGATGAACGCACAGCAGCGGGCGGCGCATATACGCCAGGTGGTCCTGGCCCGGGGTGATGAACTGCGCCAGCGTTTTCCCTTGCTGCGGCACCAGGACGCGCTGGGCGCGGGGATCCTTGCGTTCGCTCTGTCGGGGATGCTGGGGTCAGCGCTGCTCTATGTCACGGGTCACCTGGCCTGGTGGGCGTGCCTGCTGCTCAATGCCTTTTTCGCCTCCCTGACCCACGAGCTGGAACACGACCTGATCCACAGTATGTACTTTCGCAAGCAGCGCCTGCCCCACAACCTGATGCTGGGGCTGGTGTGGCTGGCGCGGCCGAGCACCATCAACCCCTGGGTGCGCCGCCACCTGCACCTGAATCATCACAAGGTGTCCGGCAGCGAGAGCGACATCGAGGAGCGCGCCATCACCAACGGTGAGCCCTGGGGCATCGCCCGCCTGCTGATGGTGGGGGACAACATGATGGCGGCCTTCATCCGCCTGCTGCGGGCGCCGGGGGCCAGGCGCAAGCTGGGCATCCTCGTTCGTACCCTGGCGGTGTACGCGCCGCTGGCATTGCTGCATTGGGGCGCCTGGTATGTGTTCCTGGGCTTTCATGGGGCCAACGGCGTGGCCGCCCTGCTGGGCAGCCCGATCCAGTGGTCGCAAGACACCGCGTCGCTGATGCACTACGTCGATATCGCCGTGGTGGTGATCATCGGCCCCAACGTGCTGCGCACCTTCTGCCTGCACTTTGTCAGTTCCAACATGCACTACTACGGCGACATCGAGCCGGGCAACGTGATCCAGCAGACCCAGGTACTCAACCCCTGGTGGATGTGGCCGTTGCAGGCCTTCTGCTGCAACTTCGGCAGCACCCACGGCATCCACCATTTCGTGGTCAGGGAGCCGTTCTACATCCGCCAGATGACGGCATCGGTGGCGCATAAAGTGATGGCCGAGATGGGCGTGCGCTTCAACGATTTCGGCACCTTTGCCCGGGCCAACCGTTTTCATCCTGTGGAACAGGCGCAGGGGGATGCGGGGGAGGCTGTGCGAGCGTAGGAGCCGGCTTTTACACGGTCCGATAGCCAGCTCCTACAAGCTCAATCCGGCTGGAACGGTGATTCGCTGAGGATCACTCCGGTTTCATCCACGTAGCGCTGCCATTCTTCCAGCAGGGTGCGCAGTTTTTCCGGCTGGCTGTGGGCCAGGTCGTGAATCTCCCCCGGGTCCTGGCCCAGGTCGTACAGCTGCCACGTCGCCGGGCCCACGGGGCCGGGGATGTACACCGCCTTCCACTGGCCCTGGCGAATTGCCCGGCGGCCGAACAGCTCCCAGCCGGTTACCGTTTGTTCATCATGTACCCGGGCGGTTTCGCCGGAGAGAAAGCCCAGCCAGGACTTGCCCCGCAGCGGCGCCACATCGCGCCCGCGCCAGCGCTTGCCCGGGTGGCGCACGCCGGCCAGGTCGAGCAGGGTCGGAGTAATGTCCATCACCGTGCCGAAGCCGTGGCTGATCTGCCCCTTGAGCGGCAGTTGCGGGTAGTGCAGCAGCGCCGGCACGCGAATTCCGCCCTGGGTGGTGAAGGCCTTGAACAGCCGCGATGGCGCAGTGGCCGCCTGGGCCCAGGCCGGGCCGTACCAGACGTAGGAGTTGGCCCGGCCGATGTTCTCCAGGCGGTTGTCGTAGTGCTGGTTGAGGTAGGTCAGAAGCTCCGGGCCGAACTTGGGGAAGGCTTCCAGCAGCGCGCCCTCGGCACCGTTGTCGGACATGAACAGGATCAGGGTGTTGTCCAGCTGGCCCTGCTGGCGCAGGTAGTCCACCACCCGGCCGATGTTCCAGTCCATGCGCTCGACCATCGCCGCATACACCTCCATGGCCCGTGCCGACACCTGGCGCTGTTCTTCGCTGAGGGCGTTCCATTCGGCGTTCAGGTTGATCAGCGGATGGGGCTCGACCTGCGGGTCCACCAGGCCCAGGGCCTGGAGTTTTTCCAGGCGCTCGCGGCGCAGCACTTCGGGGCCGGCGTCATAGCGGCCCCGGTACTTGGCGACGATTTCCTCCGGGGCCTGCAGCGGCCAGTGGGGCGCCGAGAACGGCAGGTAGGCGAAGAATGGCCGGCTCTGGTCGCGCTCTTTCAGGTACTGCAAAAGCTTGTCGCCGAAGGCATCGGAGGAATAGAAATCCGCCGGCAGTTCATCGATGAAGCGGTCGTCCTCGATGTACAGCGCCGGCGTGGATTTGAGCAGCCCGGGGGTGTGCTCGTCGTAGGTCGGCTCGAAGCCGTAGTGGTTGGCCGCCCCCGGCAACAGCGAGAACGAGCGCTCGAAGCCCCGGGCATGGGGCGCGCGTTCGGCAGTCAGCCCCAGGTGCCATTTGCCGCTCATCAGGGTCTGGTAGCCGGCCTCGCGCAGCAGTTCCGGCAGGGCCACCACGCGGTCGTTGAGGTAACCCTCATAGCCCGGCTTGCCGATCAGCTCGGGGGTCAGGGCTTCGGCCATGGTGCCGATCCCGGCGATGTGATGGTCGGTGCCGGTGAGCAGCATGGAGCGGGTTGGCGAGCAGGTGGGGGCGGTGTGGAAGTCGGTCAGGCGCAGGCCGTTGAAGGCCAGGGCATCGAGGTTCGGCGTGGCGATCTCGCCGCCGAAGGCGCCGAGGTCGGAGAAGCCCAGGTCGTCGGCCAGGATCACCAGGAAGTTGGGACGTTGCGGCATCGAGTCACTCCTGTTCAGCAAGCAATGAAGGTCAGGGGCAGGTCGCGGATCTGTACCGGCGAAGGCGCCTGGTAGAGCTCGTCGCGGGTCAGTTCGTGAAGCAGCTCCTCACGCAGTTGGTGGAAGTCGAAACTGCTGCGCTGGCGCGGGTGGGGCAGGGCCACCTCGACCACGCGCTTGATCCGCCCCGGGCGCGGTTCCATGACCACCACCCGGTCGGCGAGGAAAATCGCTTCCTCGACATCGTGGGTCACCAGCACCGTGGTGATCTTGGCCCGCTCGCGGATCGCCAGCAGTTCGTCCTGCATCTGTTGGCGGGTCAGGGCGTCGAGGGCGCCGAAGGGTTCGTCCAGCAGCAGGATCCGCGGGCTGGCTACCAGCCCCCGGGCAATGGCCACTCGTTGCGCCATGCCGCCGGACAGTTGGTGGGGATAGGCCCGGGTGAAATCCTTGAGGCCCACCAGTTCGATGAATTCGCCGACCCGCTGCTGGCGCTCGGCGGCGCTCAGGGGCTCGTTGACCAGGCCCAGGCCGATGTTCTCGGCCACTGTCAGCCAGGGGAACAGGCGGTGTTCTTGGAACACGATGCCGCGCTCGCCGCCGATGCCGCTGACGGCCTTGCCGTCGACCCGGATCTGGCCACGAAACTCGGTGTCCAGGCCGATCAGCAGGCGCAGCAGGGTGGACTTGCCGCAACCGCTGGAACCGACGATGGCGACGAACTCGCCTTCGGCGATGTCCAGGTTGAATTCGCGGATCGCCTCCACCTCGCCACCGGCGACGGCGAAGGTCTTGCCCACGTGAGTGAAACTGACCAGGGGTGCGTTCATGCGTGTCTCCAGCGGGTGGCGCGAAGTTCGAGTTGTTGCCCGATCAGGTTGAGCAGGGCCCCGGTAAGGCCCACCAGGAGCATGCCGGCCATGATCAGGTCCATGCGTAGCAGTTGCTGGGCGCTGATCATCTGGCTGCCGATGCCGCCGTTGGACGGCATGAAGTATTCCGCGCCGATGGTGCCCAGCCAGGCGTAGATCAGGCTGATGCGCAGGCCGGCGAAAATCCCCGGCGCGGCGCCGGGCAGCACCAGCCGGCGCAGCCGTTGCCAGAGGTTCAGGCGCAGTACCTGGGCGGCTTCCGCCAGTTGCGGCGAGAGCTGGGCGACGCTGCGCTGGGTGGCGATGAACAGCGGGAAGAATGCGGCCAGGGCGACGAACACCCACTTGGCCAGTTCCCCCAGGCCGAACCAGGCGGTGAGCAGCGGCACCCAGGCGAAGATGGCGATCTGGCGGATGGCGGCCAGGGTCGGGCCCAGCAGGCGTTCACTGAACCGCGACAGGCCCAGCAGCAGGCCAAAGGCAAAGCCCAGGCCGCCGCCCAGCAGCAGGCCGCCGAGGGTGCGGCCCAGGCTCAGGCCCATGCCCCCCAGCAGGCTGCCATCGAGCAGGCCGTTGCCGGTGGTGGCGAGTACCGCCAGGGGGCTGGGCAGGATGTTCGGGTCGACCCACTGCTGGTCGCTCGCCACTTGCCACAGGGCCAGCAGCGCCAGGGGCAGCAGCCAGGGTTGCAGGCGCTGCCAGCCCTGGTAGCGCGGGCCGCGACGGAATTCGGCGGTGGCCGGGTGCGGCCAGTGCACCAGCCGGCGGTCGAGCCAGCCGATGCCGCGGTCCATGCACACCCCCAGCAGGCCGATCACCAGGATGCACACGAAGACGATGTCCAGCATGAACAGCTGGCGTGCCCAGACCATCAGGTAGCCGATGCCTTCGCTGGAGGCCAGCAGTTCCACTGCCAGCAGCGAGGTCCAGCCGGTGGCCAGCGCCAGGCGCACCCCGGCCATGAAGGCCGGCAGCGCAGCGGGCAGCACCAGGCGGCGCACCAGCAGCGCCGGCGGCAGGCGCAGCACCGCGGCGGCTTCCCGCAGCCGGGGCTGGGCATCGCGCACGCCCACCAGGGTGTGCAGGGTCACGGGCACCACCACCGCCTTGATCAGCACCACCAGCTTGAGCACTTCGCCGATGCCGAAAAACACCATGAACAACGGGATCCAGGCCAGGGTGGGGATCTGCGACAGGGCGCCGAAGGTGGGAAACACCAGGCGCTCCAGGCGTCGGCTGAAGCCCAGGGCACCCCCCAGCAGGGCGCCGGCGGCGATACCCGCCAGCAGGCCCCAGAACAGCCGTTGCAGGCTGATCGCCAGATGGCTCCACAGCTCGCCATGGGCCAGCTCCAGGGCACTGCTCCAGACCAGGGCCGGGGCCGGCAGGATCTGTTCGCTCATCCATTGATTGCGGCTGGCCAGCCACCACAGGGCGAACAGGCTGATGGGCAACAGCCAGGGCAGCAGCCGCTGGCTGATCAGGGGCCAGCCCGGGCGTCCGTCGGACGGCGCCGCCAGGGGCAGGCTGAGCAGGGAAACACGGGCCATGGATGACCTCCGTCGTCGGGTACTGCATGGCGTGGGTCGATGCCGTAGGGGCTGGCTTGTCGGCGAATCAGCGTTTGAGGGCCTCTTCGCTGGCAAGGCGGTTTCTACGTTTTATGCATTTGTGATCTATTAAAATTCTTATCGATTCTATTAAGAGATAAGAAAGGCCATTTAAGGCTTCTCGCCGACACGCATCCAATGCATTTGAAGAATATTTTTCATGCATTTCATGCATATCCCCGGGGACGCCCGTGGCAGCTGATTTATTCGATATGGTTATTAAAATGTGAATTTATAGTATTTAAATGTTGAACGATTCCGTGCCTACCTTTTGCTCCTCTCAGCCTTTGCCACCAGGAGCCGCACCCATGAACCTTCCCTTCAAACGCGTCATCAGCCTGTTCGCCGCCCCGGCCCTGGCGGGGCTCCTGGGCTGCCTGCCGCTGCTGGCCCAGGCCGACGAACTCAAGGAAATCCGCATTGCCGTGCCCGACCTCAGTGCCGGCACCCAGCACAGCGGCGGTGGGGTGGTGGATGTGCTGCGCCAGCAACAGATCTTCGAAAAGGCCTTCGCCGACCAGGGCATCAAGATCCAGTGGAATTTCTTCAAGGGCGCAGGCCCGGTGATCAACGAGGCCTTCGCCAACGGCCAGGTGGACCTGGCGTACCTGGGGGACCTGGCCGCCATCATCGGCAAGTCCAACGGCCTGGATACCCGCCTGCTCAGCGCCTCGGCCCGTGGGGTCAAGCACTATCTGGGGGTGGTGCCGGGTTCGGGGATCAAGACCCTGGAAGACCTCAAGGGCAAGCGCGTAGCGGTGTTCCGTGGCACTGCCACCCAGCTGTCGTTCGACGCGGCCCTGGCCAGCCGGGGCCTGAGCGAGAAGGACCTGAAGGTGGTCAACCTTGACTTCAACGCGGCGGTGGCTGCATTGGCGGCCAAGCAGATCGACGCCTCCTGGGGCAGCACCGGGCTCTCGGCCCTGCGCAGCAAAGGCCTGGCCGAACTGCCCCTGAGCACCAAGGACCTGGGCGGCGCCGGCAGCGTGCAGAGCGTGCTGGTGGGCGCCGGCAAGTTTGTCGACGAACATCCCGAGGCCGTGGCAAAACTGCTCAAGGCCCAGCAGCAGGCCGTAGAGTGGCTGACCCAGGACAGCAACAAGGAAGCCTACATCCAGCTGGTTTCGGGGCTGGCCAGCTACCCGCCGGTGATCTTGCAGGATGACCTCAAGGACCAGCGCCTGAGCGAGATCTTCCCCTCGACCCTGGACCCGGTGTTCCTCGGCAAACTGCAGGATTCGGTAGACCTGGCGGCCAAGGAACGCTTGATTCGCAAGCCGTTCAAGGTGGATGCCTGGGTCGCCCCGCAGTTGGCCGCTGCCGGTCTTTGAGGTCGGCACCATTCGCCGGCAAGCCGGCTCTTGCGTAACCCTGGAGCCGGCTTGTCGGCGAGGGCGGTCTTGAGGGCCTCTTCGCTGGCAAGCCAGCTCCTACGGTCGACGGGGATATCGTGCGGGATCTTGTAGGAGCCGGCTTGCCGGCGAAGCTGTTCTACACGGCGATGGCGTGCCCCTGCCGATCCACCGCCACCAGCACTTCGATCATCTTGCGCGCCGCCGGCGACAGGCGAAAACCGCTGCGGCTGACGATGCCGCAACGGGCATTCAGGCTGTCGATGTTCTGCGGCAGGTTGCGCCAGTGCAGCAGCGCCAGCGAACCCTGGGCGATGTCTTCGGCAAAGGCCTCGGCGGTGCCCACGCCGATGGCATTGGACTGGCGGACGATCTTCACCAGCGCCGGAAAGTGCTCGGTCTCGATGGTCGGGGAAAAATCGATGCGTCCGCTGAGGTTGGCCAGCAGCTTGCGAATCCCCGGGGGGATCAGGGTGGTGGCCAGGGGGTAATCGAACATGTCGTTGGTGGACAGGCTCTCCTTGGCCAGCAGCGGGTGCCCGGGGCGGCAGAAGAACACCCCGCGCTTGGGCGTCAGGGGCTGGGTCTGGTAGTTCGGGTCGGCTTCGAAATGGCGGATATCGGCAATAAAGAATTCGATCTCTTCGCGGTTCAGGCTGCGGCTGAGTTTTTCCCAGTTATCCACGGCAAAGCAGGTGCGCACCTTCGGGTGGGCACTGGTGAATTGCGCCACCGCATCGGGCACCAACTTCACCGCCGGGGCCGGGCCGCAGCCGAAGCGCACTTCGCCGGCGTCGAGCTTGGTCATCTGGGTCACTTCGCTGCTGAGCAAGGCCGCCCCCTGCACCAGGCTCAAGGCGTGCTGCAGCACCACCTGGCCTTCCGGGGTGGGGCGCAGATCCTTGTTGCCGCGGTCCACCAGCACGCAGCCGAACTCCTGTTCCAGGCCCTGGATACTGCGGCTGAAGGCCGGCTGCGTGATACCCATGGCGTCGGCGGCGCGGACAAAACTGCGGTGTTCATTGAGGGCGATGAAGTAACGCAATTGGCGAAGATCCATATGCTTTCCCGGCATCCGAAAAATAGCTCGAAGGCATTTGCGACGAGTGAGGAATGAGGTTTTAAATGCAAGCTCTTATTCCGTCAACGAAGCATGTAGTTATCTATTAGATCTAAATTGAATATAGATAGAGCGTTGTTTCGCGGCGGTTCCACTGTAAGCAGTCCGATGAGGGTGTACCTGATGAGCAATGCCGCCTTAGCCGTTCAACCTGCTGTTCATGCCCTTGATATTCACCCGGTGGCCGGCCGTATCGGCGCCGAGATCCGTGGCGTGCAACTGTCCGGCGATCTCGACGCCGCCACCGTGGAAGCGATCCAACAAGCGCTGGTGCAGTACAAGGTGATTTTCTTCCGTGGCCAGACCCACCTCGACGACCAGAGCCAGGAAGCCTTCTCGCACCTGCTGGGCGAACCGGTGGCCCACCCCACCGTGCCGGTACGCGACGGCACCCGCTACCTGCTGGAACTGGATGGCGCCGAGGGCCAGCGGGCCAACTCCTGGCACACCGACGTGACCTTCGTCGACGCCTACCCCAAGGCCTCGATCCTGCGCTCGGTGGTGGCCCCGGCCTCCGGTGGCGACACCGTCTGGGCCAACACCGCCACGGCCTACAACGAACTGTCGGCGGAACTGCGGGAGCTGGCGGACAAGCTCTGGGCGGTGCACAGCAATGAATACGACTACGCCGGGGCCAAGCCGGACGTTTCGGCGGAGAAGCTGGAGCGTTACCGCAAGGTGTTCACCTCCACGGTGTTCGAGACCGAGCACCCGATCGTTCGCGTGCACCCCGAGAGCGGTGAAAAGAGCCTGGTACTGGGGCACTTCGTGAAGCGCATCAAGGGCTATTCCCAGGCGGACTCGGCGCATCTGTTCGGCTTGCTGCAAAGCCACGTCACCCGTCTGGAAAACACCGTGCGCTGGCGCTGGAGCGCAGGGGACGTAGCGATCTGGGACAACCGCTCGACCCAGCACTATGCCGTGGACGACTACGGCACCCAGGACCGCATCGTGCGCCGTGTGACCCTCAAGGGCGACGTTCCGGTGGGCGTCCACGGCCAGCGCAGCCAGACCACCAAAGGTCTCTGACCCGCCCCCTCAAGCCCCTACGGGCATTTACCCGATGAACCTGCACACTGTAGGAGCTGGCTTGCCAGCGAAGGCGCCCCTGAGAGTGCTGCAATGCCCAAGGGCCTCTTCGCCGGCAAGCCGGCTCCTACGGGGGAAGGTGCAGGTACGGGTGGGGGTTACCACACGCCGATCTGTACCAGCTTTTCGCTTTCCGGCTCGCCGTAGCGAAAACGCTGGCCGCGCAGGTCGATTTCTTGATGGCTGATGGTGGTACGGCGTTTCAGGCCGCGCAGCCATTCCAGCACATATCCCAGGTGTTCTTCGCGCACCGCGGCATAGGCCGGATCGGCCCCCAGGTCGTGCAACTCCTGGGGGTCGTTGTGCAGGTCGAACAACTGCGGGCGCAAGCCATCGTAGGCCAGGTACTTCCAGCGCTCGCTGCGCACCATGGTCATGCGGCAGCGGTCGATGGGCTGGCCCAGGCGCTCTCGCGCAGGGGCCTGGAAGGCGTAGTCGTATTCGCTGATGGCGTAGCGGCGCCAGGCCGGTTCGGCGCCGTGCAGCAGGGGGATCAGCGAGCGGCCTTCCAGGCGATGCTCGGCCCCCGGCAGGCCCAGGGCCTCGAGAAAGGTCGGCAGGGCGTCGATGGTTTCCACCAGGCGTTCGTCCACGGTGCCGCGGCTGCTGTCTGCCGCCGTGCGTGGGTCGCGGACGATCAACGGCACGCCCACCGCCGGTTCCAGCAGAAATTCCTTTTCCCCCAGGTAGTGGTCGCCAAGGAAGTCGCCGTGGTCGCTGGTGAAGACGATCAGGGTGTCGTCCCAGCGGCCGTTGCTCTGCAGGAAGTCAAACAGCCGGCCGAGCTGGTCATCCACCTGCTTGATCAGGCCCATGTAGGTGGGCACCACGTTCAGGCGCACTTCGTCCCGGGAAAAATTCAGGCTTTCTTCATGCTGGCGGAAGGCGGCGTAGACCGGGTGATCGCTGAGCTGCCCTGGCGCGGCGCGCACCGCCGGGATCACCTGCTCCGGGCCATACATCGAGTGGTAGGGCGCGGGTGCGATATAGGGCCAGTGGGGCTTGATGTAGGACAGGTGCAGGCACCAGGGCTGCTCGCCTTGTTCGCTGATGAAGTCGATGGCGCGGTCGGTGGTGTAGACGGTTTCCGAGTGCTCTTGCGCGACCCGGGCCGGCAGGTGGGCGTTGCGCATTTTCCAGCCGCTGCGGATTTCTCCCTGCTCGCCGGCCCCGGCGTTGGCCCAGTCGTGCCAGGGGTTGCGCCCTTGGTAGCCGAGGTCGCGCAGGTAGTGGGTGTAGGGCGCGGACTCGCGCTTGTCGTCGAATACCGGGTCGTCGGGGTAGATGCCGTCATGGCGGAAATAGGGCTCGAAGCCGACTTCGTTGAGCACCTCGGCCTGGGCACTCCCGGGGTCGATGGCCAGGCGCTGCAGAGCGTCGAGGTTGGGTGTGGCGTGGGTCTTGCCCACCAGCGCGGTGCGGATGCCGTGGGGTCGCAGGTAGTCCCCCAGGGTCAGTTCTTCAAGGGGCAGGGGCACGGCGTTCCAGGCCACCTGGTGGCTGCTGACGTAGCGCCCGGTGTAGGCCGACATGCGCGACGGGCCGCAGATGGTGCCCTGGGTGTAGGCGCGGCTGAAGCGCACCCCGGCGTTGGCCAGGCGGTCGATGTTCGGGGTATGCAGGTGCGGGTGGCCGTAGCACGAGAGGTAATCCCGGCGCAGCTGGTCGCACATGATGTAGAGCACGTTGCGCACGGGCGGATGGGTATTGGACATGGGGTTCACCAAGGGGAAGACAGGCGAGGTTTTTCGCCTCCGGCGGGGGCTTCCGGCAAGCGCATTTGCCGAATAGTTTCGATGCGTTTCATGCAATGCCGACCGGCCCCCCACGTCGTGTGCGGACGGCAGGGTCTTGTAGGAGCTGGCTTGCCAGCGAAGGCGTCCCTGAGAGCGCTGCAAGGCTCAAGGGCCTCTTCGCCGGCAAGCCGGCTCCTACGGTGAGAGCATGCAGGTGGCTCAGACCGCCAGGTTGTCCAGGCTGCACACGTCCTCGTCCTGTTCGTCGATGCGCTTGATCTCGTCGATCATCGCCGCGGCCAAAGGCGACAGGCGATAGCCGGCGCGGCTGACGATGCCGTAGCGGGTGTAGAGCTCCTCCAGGTCGTCGGCCAGGCCGTCGATCTTCAGGCACACCAGCTCGCCCTTGGCGTTGTGCAACGCGTCGCTGTAGGAACCGACGATGCCGATGGCGTCCGAGCGCATGACCACCCCCAGCAGGCTGTAGCTGTTTTCGCATTCCACATTGGGCGTGAAGTCCGGCTTGCCGCTCAGGTCGACAATGACCTTGCGCAGGTTGGGCGGGCGGATGGTCACCGCCAGTGGGTAGCTCATCAGTTCGCTGGCGCTGACACTTTCGCGCTGGGCCAGGGGGTGCCCGGCGCGGCAGCAGAAATGCCATTTGCGCGGGCGCAGGCGCTGGGTCAGGTAGTCCGGATCGGCCTCGAAGTGCCGGGTGTCGGCAACGAAGAATTCGAACTCTTCGCTGAGCAGGCGCTTGCTCAGGCTTTGCCAGTCATCCACCTGGAACTGCACCCGGGCCTTGGGATAACGCCCGATAAAGCTGCCGATGGCCCGGGGGATCAGCCCGGCGGCTGGCGCCGGGCCACAGCCGAAGCGCAACTCTCCCGCTTCCAGGCCATTGAACTGGCTGATCTCGTTGGCCATCTGCTGGGCGCCGCTGACCAGCCGGCGCGCGTGCTCCAACAGCAACTGGCCCTGCTTGGTCGGCGCCAGGTCCTTGCGCCCGCGATCCACCAGCTGGCAGCCGACGCTGTGTTCCAGGGCCTGGATGCTGCGGCTGAAGGCCGATTGCGAGAGGTTCACCGCCGCTGCGGCCGCGACAAAGCTGCGCTGTTCGGCGAGGGCGATGAAGTGGCGGAGCTGGCGCAGGTCGATATGCATTTTTCACATAAAAAATATCGGGGAAATGCATTGGCTATGCATTAGGTCGACTCCTTATAAAGGCAATCTCTTATGCAGTAAATCTTTGTAAAAACATAAATAAATAACTTTAAGGAATATACAAGGCTGTATATTTTCTGACCAGGAGCCGCCCATGAGCCCGTTGTCCCTCGCTTCACCCCTCTCGCCCCGGCGGCTCAAGCGCCTGCCCCTGGCGCTGTTGCTGGCCGGCAGTGCCAGTTGGACACCGACCTGGGCCGAAGAGGCCCCGGCGCCGCAAGCCACCCCGGCCAAGAGCAGTGCCAGCAAGGCCAAGGCCGATGATGGCCAGTTGCAGACGGTGACCGTCACTGCCCGTCGACGCGAGGAAAGCTCCCAGAGCGTGCCCACCCCCATGAGCGTGGTCAGCGGCCAGGCCCTGGAGAGCCAGCGGGTGTACCGCATCCAGGATCTGCAGCAACTGGTGCCCAGCGTCAACGTCGCCTACATGCATGCGCGCCAGTCCAGCGTGTCGATCCGTGGCCTGGGCAACAACCCGGCCAGCGACGGCCTGGAAGGCAGCGTCGGGCTGTACATCGACAACGTCTACCTCGGAAGGCCGGGGATGGCGGTGTTCGACCTGATGGACATCGAGCAGCTGGAAGTGCTGCGCGGCCCCCAGGGCACCCTGTTCGGCAAGAACACCACCGCCGGGGTGATCAACATCAGCACCCGGGCGCCGAGCTTCACCCCGGAGCGCAGCATCGAAACCTCCCTCGGCGAGGACGGCTACTTCCAGACCAAGGGCACGATTTCCGGGCCGCTGACCGATGAGCTGGCGGGGCGTTTTTCCGCCTATCGCACCCGCAGCGACGGCGACATCAAGAACGAATTCGACGGCCACGACCTCAATGGCGGCTCACGCCAGGGCTTTCGCGGGCAGTTGCTGTACAAGCCCAATGAGAGCTTCAACCTGCGCTGGATCGGCGACTACAACGAAGAGGATTCCAGCGCCGGCACACGAGTGCTGTACAGCACCGGGCCGACCATCAACGGCACCAATGTCTACGAGTCGCGCGCGGCGGCGGCCGGCGCGACCCTGGTCAATGGTTCGCACCGCAAGGTCAACCTGGACAACGACCAGCACGTGACGGTGTTCCAGGGCGGCACTTCGCTTGAGGCCAACTGGACCCTGCCCAGCGACTTCACCCTGACCTCGGTCAGCTCCTACCGCTGGTGGAATTTCACCCCTCGCAACGACGATGGCCTCAACGTTCCGGCCAGCTACAACGCCGGGGTTTCGGTGCAAGACAAGCAGTGGTCCCAGGAATTTCGCCTGGCCTCGCCCACCGGCGGCTTCTTCGACTACGTGCTGGGCGCCTACTACTTCGGCTCCGACCTGGACAACAAATCCTTCGCCTATTACGGGCCCAAGGCGGACATCTGGAATGGCACCCCGGCCGGCGCCCTGAGCAACGTCACCAGCATCGGCAACGGGCATATCCAGACCAACAGTTTCGCCCTGTTTGCCCAGGGCACCTGGCACCTCACCGAGCGCCTGGATTTCACCGCCGGCCTGCGCGGCACCTATGAGGAGAAAAGTGCCTGGGTGACCCGCAACGCCCCGGTGGGCGGCGTGGCGGTGGCCGGCGCCGCCGCCAACGCGCGGCGCGGGCGCACCGGAGCCTATGACTCCGGCGACCTCAATCAGTACAGCACCAGCCCCTCGGGCCTGCTCAACCTCAGCTACCGCATCACCGACGACCTGCTGGGCTACGCCACCCTGTCCCACGGCGAGAAGTCCGGTGGGGTCAACCTGACGGTGGGGTCGGCGCCTACCGCCGGGGCCGATTCGCTGCTGATCGGCACCGAGCGCGCCAACAACGCCGAGCTGGGTTTCAAGAGCACCCTGTGGGACCGCCGCCTGCAACTCAACGCCAACCTGTTCTGGACCCAGGTCAACGGCTACCAGACCAACGCCTACGACGACGCCAACCGCGTGCAGTACCTGACCAACGCCGGTTCGGTGCGCTCGCGCGGGGTGGAAGTGGAAAGCACCCTGGTGCCGATCCGTGGCCTGACCCTGAACCTCAACGGTTCCTACAACGACGTGCGCTACCTCTCCTACAAGGATGCGCCGTGCCCGCCGGAAGTCAGCCTGCGCCCCGGTGCCCCGGCCTCGTGCGATCTCAGCGGCCACCAGGTAGTGGGCGCCTCAAAATGGATCGGCAACGCCAACGGCGAATACAAGTGGAACCTGGACAACGGCCTGGAAGAGTACGTCACCGCCAGCTATGCGTTCCGTTCCAAGGCGGTGGGCACCGTGGAGGATTCCGAGTACGGGCAGATCCCCAGCTACGCCGTGGTCAACCTTTCCACCGGCTTGCGCGGCAACTACGAGCAGGGCCAGTGGGACGTTTCGCTGTGGCTGAAGAACGCCTTCGACAAGACCTACTACACCACCCTCTGGACCGGCGGCAACGGCGGTTACGAAGGCCTGCTGGGCACCCCGCGGACCTTGGGCGTGACCGGTCGCTACGATTTCTGATACCCGGCTTTTCGCACCTTGCGCCGGGTTCTCCGGCGCCTTTCGACTTGAACAGGAGTGCTTGTCATGTTGCGCCTCACCACCGCTTTGCCCCTGCTGCTGTCCACCGCCCTGCTGGCCTCGGCGGTGCAGGCCGCGCCCAGCGTCTACCCCACCGGCGTCACTCGCTACGACCCGGCCAGGGCCTATAACCAGTACGTGATCTTCAGTGGTGCCGATAAGCAGACCCACCTGATCGACATGAACGGCAACGAAGTGAAGAACTGGCCCCAGGCCGGTTTCCCCTCGGCCATCATCGACCCGCAACTGGTGGGCGGCGAGCGTGGCCGGGTGCTGTTGCAGCTCAAGGACAAGGAGCCCGGGCCCCTGGGTTCGGCGGGCAACGGCCTGGGCAACCAGAGCGTCGGCGAGCTGGACTGGAACGGCAAGCTGGTCTGGCAGTGGGGCGACCAGGCCCCGGGCGGTGCGGCCCAGCAGCATCATGACCAGCGCCGGCTGAGCAACGGCAACACCCTGGTGCTGGCCAACAAGGTGCACAAGGTGGCGGGGTTCAAGGTGCCCCAGGTGATCGACGACGCGATCTATGAAGTCAGCCCCGAGGGCCAGGTCAAATGGCAGTGGCTGGCCTCCGAACACCTCAAGGAATTCGGCTTTACCCCGGCGCAACTGAAGCTGGTGTACGGCACCGATAACCCGGACTACCTGCACATCAACAACCTCAGCGTGGTGGGCCCCAACCAGTGGTTCGACGCCGGTGATAAACGCTTCGCCCCGGACAACCTGCTGATCGACTCGCGCAACGCCAACTTCATCGCCATCCTCGACAAGCACAGCGGCAAGGTGGTCTGGCGCCTGGGGCCGAACCTGTCGCCGATCAACCCGAAGACCGCCGCTAAGGTGCCGCGCCCGGTGGACCAGTTCGTCGGCCAGCATGACGCCCACATCATTCCCGCCGGCTTGCCAGGGGCCGGGCATCTGCTGGTGTTCGACAACCAGGGCACCGCCGGTTACCCCTCGGTGCCCCTGGGGCTGATCGCCGGCTCCCGGGTGCTGGAGATCGACCCGATCAAGAACCAGATCGTCTGGCAGTACAGCGCCGCCAGTTCCCGGCAGCCGGGCTGGGCTTTCTACAGCTCGTTCATCAGCAGTGCGCGGCGCCTGCCCAACGGCAACACCCTGATCGATGAAGGCATGAACGGGCGCTTCTTCCAGGTGACGGCCGGCGGTGAAATCGTCTGGGAATACGTCAGCCCCTATCTGGGCAAGGCGCCGGGCAGCGAGGCCATCAGCAACTGGGTGTACCGGGCTCTGCCGGTGAGTTACGACTGGGTGCCCCAGGGCACGCCGCGTTCGGAAACGGCAGTGAGCGTGCCGGACTCGGGGCTCAAACAGGCGGGGATTTGAGCAGGTTCCCGGGGCGGGCGGCCTCGCCACAAATCAGGTGCGGGAGCAGCCCTGGGGATGGCCTCAGAAGTAGAAAAACAGGCCGGTGTCGCGTTCCAGGGCCAGACGATTCAAGGCGATCAGCTTGGGGAGCAGTTCGTCTTGCGCCGTAGCGGCCCGGGTCAGGATCGACAGGGCCGTGGCCAGGGCGGTCTGGCCCTGGATCGACGCGTCCTCGTAGTCATCGATCAGGGTGCCCAGGGCACGGTTCAAGCTGGGCAGCAGGTCGCTGCGGGACAGGGCTGCCCACTGCTCCGGGGACAGCGCCAGTTCCTCCAGGTCTCCTGGCAGGCACTGGTCCAGGTCCAGACGTTGCTGGGCGTCTTTGCTGGTGGGCACGACTATCCACTTCATGGCTGCCACAGCTCGACAAAGGCCTTGAAATCGGCGGCCACCGGGTAACGGCTGGCGCTCTCGGGGTCGAAGATTTCCACCGCCACGGCCGGGCTGTTGAAGTCCAGGCAGATCAGCAGGCCGCCGGCATCCCGGGCAATCGGCAGGCAGCCTGCGGCGAGCCCCGGCACACGGCCAGGGCTGGCGTACCAGAGCAGGGTCCAGGGCTGGCTGCTCAGGCCGAATTCGAAGAACTCGCTGATGCAGGTGTAGCCGCCGTCATAGGCGAAGCCGCCGATCCCCGGCGTGGCGGCCTCGGCGTACTGCACCAGCTCCAGGTACAGCGACGGAAACTCGACGCCGAGGCGATGCTGCACCTGGGCGATCAGCTGTTCGTCCACGATAGATCCGGGTTCTATTTCCCAGGCATTCCAATCCAGGGTCATGCTCGACATGCGCCTTGTCGTTGAGGGATCGCGCCCGCCCGATGGAGGATCGGGCGGGCGTCGAGGGGCGATTGTAGGCGTGTCGCCCGGTGCGTGGTAGGCGCTTATTTGCAGCTATGGCCTTCGGGCAGGGTGACGGTGTATTTGCGCTGCACCCGGTTGCGGAAGTCCAGGTTGTCCAGGCTTTCCTGCACCAGGAAATCCTCGACCTTGGCGTCCTGGCAGTCCTCGTTATAGGACGAGGCCCGCAGCAGGAATACCGTGCGCCGGCTCTGCTCGTCCTTGGCCTTGATGTTGAAGGTACTGAGGGTGGTGTAGCCGGTGCGCTCCGAGGAACCCACCGGGCCCCAGGTGGTGGTCGGGGTGCTGTTGCACACCAGGTTCTTGTCTTTATGGGTGCTCTGCTTGCACACCGTCTTGGTGCTGCTGGGCACCTGGCCGTAGTCGGTGGCGGTGTAGCGGTAGCTGACCTTTTCACTGCCCACGTCGAGGGTGAAGTTCATTCGGAACGGCGGATGGTTCTTGGGCAGCGACGTATCGGTGTAGACCTGCTTGAAACCCATGCCATGCAGGGCGGCGACCATGTCGCGCAGGTAGTAGCTGGCGTTGAGGCCGTGGGCATCGTTGGCTCCGTTGATGCTTACCAGCACCGGGGCCTGAGGGTCGAAGTAGTAGTCCGGGGCCGGAGTGGCGGCAATCGCCACTTCGAGTTTATTGGCGCAGCCGGTCAAAAGACAGGCGAGCAAAAGCAGCGGGCAGAGCAGGTAGCGAGTCATGAATAAGCCAATGTGCAACGTGAGGAGTGGTAAGGCTTTAACGATCGGGACTCGGATCAAACAAACGCGGGGGTGTCACGCGGGCTCGGTGGCCTGATATTCCAGCAGGTCGCCGGGCTGGCAGTCGAGTGCGGCGCAGAGTTTGTCCAGGGTCTCGATTTTCATCCCCTTGACCTTGCCATTTTTCAGCAACGACAGATTGGCCTCGGTAATGCCCAGGATGGCGGCCAACTCTTTCGAGCGAATCTTGTTTTTAGCCATGACAACGTCAAGCCGAACGATAATGGTCATCTCATTGTTCTATATGTAGTGACTGTGCTCATCACTGAGGACTTTGGCGTCGCGCATGATAATGGAAAACGAGCAGAGCAAGATTCCTTTGACCACCTCGTAGGCCGCGTAGGACGAGAAGCCCGCGGAAATCTGCAGGATGCGCTGGCCGGGCGGCAGGTCGATGGACAGGGCCAGGCCTTGCAGGGTTTCCATCATCGGGAATGTGGCCGGGGCGACTATCCACAGCATGCCCACGCGCCAGAGGATGCGGATGTTGCGATCGCTCCAGGTTTCGCCACGGGACAGGCGCAGGAAGAACACGCCGGTCAGGTACAGGGCGAAGCTCGACAGCAACAGTGGCAGGAAGTCGAGGATCACCAGCAGGGTGAAGCTCAGCGACGAGAGCTTGAAGTCGGCTTCCAGCAGGCGCGGCGAGTGTTCGGCAAATACGCTGAGCAGGGCGCCCAGGACCTGGTCCTTGCTGTAGATCCAGAGCCCGGCATTGCCGCCCAGCTCCACCACGCCCATGACCCAGGCCAGGATCGCGGCCAGCAGGCCGACCCGTCGTAAGCGGTACTGGGCCGAGCCGTTGATTTGGGAGTTCATGCGTTATTCCTTGCAAAACTTTGGGGGTGGCAAATTATTGATAAAAAATTATCGAATTACAATAATTTATTTTCAATAATCGTCACGACTCCAGGCCAGGAATCATGCTGTGGCGAGGGAGCTTGTTCCCGCTCGGGCGCGTAGTGGCCGTAAAACCTGAGGTTGGGGTCTTATTGGTGTACCTATCCATTGCTGCGGTCACGGCCACTTATGGTTTCGCTCTTGCAGCGAGTCACTTTGAAGCCCGGAATGCCGGCCAGCCCAAAGTAACCAAAGGCACCTGCCCCTCCACTCGGTGCCTCGCCTGCGTTTGGCCATCGTGTCTAAGGGGGCAGGAAGATCAAAATCTGACGGCGGCCTACCGGCCGGCCTATCTCTGTCGTCCTCCACGTTTCCTGTAGCCGCTGCCGAGCCTGCGAGGCTGCGAAAGGGACTGCAGGGCCTTGCTTGGCGATCTCGCGCCGGTCCTCTGATGCCTGGCGGATCGCCGCGAGTTTCCACGAGCCACTCTGTGTGGTCGAATCAGTCGCGCTGCGGCTCCAGCAAGTCGAACGACAGGACCTTGATCTGCCGGTCGGCGCTATAGACGAACCCAACCCGCGCACCGGGATGCAGGTGCTCCGGCAGGCGGTAGCTCTCCCAGGCGTTGAGCGTGTATTGCCCATCTGCTGATGGCCTGCGCTCCCCCGATCGCAGGGGCGTACCCAGCAGGTTGCGGATGTCGGCGTGGGTCATGCTGCGCGAGAACGGGGCGGGCAGCTCGCCCCTGTAGAACGAGCGCCCCTGTTCAAGGGGCATGAGCTCGATCAGCACCTTTTCCAGGGCCAGGCTGTCTTCCCAGAAGTCCAGCATCAGGCCGGGCTCGACGATCACGGTCAGCCAATCGAATTCGTCGTAGATCTTGTCCGTCGGGGTCTCGATGCGTTCTCCCCGGGCGATCAGTTCTTCATGGCTGAGCCCCAGGCTGCTTACCCAGCGGCCGATCGTTGCAGCGTCCATCGCTATTCCTGTGTCCTGAGTTGAGTGTGTGCCCGTTGTCGCGAGTGGCGTTGGCGGCCGATCTTAGCCGGTCGAGAAGGATAGTGGTGCTGTGGCGACATGAAGAACGCCGCCTGCCGTGCTGGCAGGCGGTGGGTTGGAGGGCCGGTGTCAGGCCGGTTGGGGCGCGGTATCGAGCTGGGCCCGGGCCTGATAGCTGGCGGGGCTGAAGATCCGGGTCAGGAACAGCATCGCCAGGACACCCACGATCAGCACCCACCAGGCGCTGACAAAGCTGCCGGTGACTTGCCGCAGCCAGCCGCTGAGCCATGGCGAGACGGCGTTGATCAGAAAGCCCACGCCCTGGACAAAAGCCGCCAGTTGCCCGGCTTCCCGAGGGTCGCGCCGGTGATCCAGGGTGAGGATCAGGCTCAGGGCAAAGCACGCTCCGAGGCCGAAGCCGATCAGCGCCACCCACAGGTGCGGGCTCTGCAAGGGCCACAGCACCAGCCCGAGAAAACCCGCGGCCTGGGCCGCGAGGCTGATGCCCAGCAGCGGGCGGCGGTCGCTGCTGCGCTGGGCCAGGGCCGGCATCAGCAGGGCGGCGCTGACTTGGAACAGGGTCATGAAGGCCAGCAGCGAACCGCTCTGGCTGGCGCTCCAGCCCATTTGCAGGTAGTAGGCCGGCAGCCAGGCGACCATGCTCATGTAGCCGCAGTTCACCAGGCCGAAATACAACGCCAGCAGCCAGGCGCGGCGGTTGTTCCAGAGCCCGGCCAGGGGAGCCGGGCTACCGTTGCGGCGGCCGGCGCCCAGGGGCAGGCAGGCCCAGAGCAGCAGCGCCGCCATGGCCGGTAGCAGCCAGACGCCAAGCCCCGCCTGCCAGTTGGCGAAGTGGCTGGCCACCTGCGGGCTGAGCAGGGCGGCAATGCCGCCACCGCCCATCAGCGAGGCCGAGTAGACGCCCATGGCCAGGGCCACCCGGTGCTGGAACTGGCGCTTGATCAACGCCGGCACCAGGGCCTGGATCAAGGCCACCCCGGCGCCGCCGAGCAGGGCGGTGGCGAGCAAGGCCGCGGCCTGGCCGAAGAACAGCCGCACCAGGCAGGCCAGCAGCACTAGCAGCAAGCCCAGGGAAACGCCCCGACGCTCGCCCAGGCGGGCTTCGATGCGTACACCGAGCAAGGCCACCAGGCCCATGCAGATCACCGGCAGGCTGGTGAGCCAGGCGCTGCTCTGGAAGCTCATGCCGGTGGCGCCGCGGATCTCGTTGAGCAGTGGGCTGACCGAGCTGAGGATCGGCCGCAGGTTCAGCCCCAGGCACACCAGCAGGGCCCAGCCGGCCCAGCGCTGGAAGGTGGATTCAGTTCGCTGCATGACGCTCCTGCCAATCCTGGTAGAGGGCGCTCATCGCTGCCTGGGGCAGGTGCAGCACCGGCAGGCGCTGGGCTTCCAGGGGCTTGCTCAGTTGCTGGTAGATGGCCGCGGTGGACAGGCCGAACGGCTCAGCTTGCTCATTGCTGGCAGCGAATACCGCGCGGGACACGCCGCACAGGTACATGGCGGCCAGGCACATGGGGCAGGGCTGGCCGCTGGCGTAGATCACGCAATCATCCAGGCGCGGGCCCGATTGCCTGCTGGCGGCGCGGATGGCCAGCATCTCGGCGTGGGCGGTGGGGTCCTGGCTGAGGTGGATTTCATTCACCGCCTCGGCCAGTACCCGGCCGTTGCGCACCAGCAATGCGCCGAACGGGCGGCCGCCCTGTTCGACATTGCGCCGGGCCAGTGCCACGGCCTGTTGCAGGTAGTGTTGATCGTCGTGCATGCAAGGTTCCTTCAAAAGAGGGGCGGGCTTAGGCAGCGCCGGCATCGCGCAGCAGCTTGGCGATGGCGCCCTGGCCACGGCGCTCGGCCTGTTGCAACGGGCTGAGGCCGGCACGGTCCGGCAGGTTCAGGTTGGCGCCGGCGGCAATCAGTTGGGCGACGATCTGTTGGTGCGCCGGGCCGCCGTCGGACAGCACTATGGCTTCCATCAGGCAGGTCCAGCCCAGGTGGTTGACGTGGTCCAGCTCGACGCCGGCCTCGATCAGCAGGCGCACGGTTTCCACGTGGCCGCGTTCGCAGGCCGGGATCAGCGCGGTGCCGCCGTAGCGGTTGGTGCTCTTGAGGTCGGCGCCGTGGGCCAGGGTCAGCTTGAGGATTTCGTTGTGACCGCTGGCGCCGGCCAGCAGGTAGGGGCTGTCCTGGATCAGGTTCTTGCGGTTGACGTCGGCCCCGGCCTCGATCAGCGCCCGGGCGATGTCGATGCGGTTGTCCCGGGTGGCCACCAGCAGCGGGCTGCTGCCGTCCAGGCCACGGCCATCGAGCGCCGCGCCTTGCTCAAGCAACTGTTGCACCTGTTGCAGTTGCCCCTTGCGTACCGCTTCCAGCAACGCGCCATCGCTGGCCATGACCACCCCCGCAGTGAACAGGCCGGCGGCGATCAGGCCGCGTTTGAGAAAACGCTTGAGTTGCATGAGAACCTCCCGTTCCGGCTGATGAAAGGGAAGTATGGTGACGGCCCTGGGTATTCTGAAATTAAATATAATCATGCCAACCAGTGGCAGTCAGGATGGTAGGTCAACATGTTGGATCCGGTGTTGTTACGCAGTTTTGTCGCGGTCGCCGACAGCCAGAACTTCACCCGCGCCGCCGAGCGCCTGCACCTCACCCAGTCCACTGTGAGCCAGCAGGTGCGGCGCCTGGAAGAGAGCCTGGGCTGCCAGTTGCTGGACCGTGACCAGCGCCGGGTGGTGGCCACGGTGGAGGGCGAGCGGCTGCTGGCCTACGCCCGGCGCATCCTGGCGCTGCATGAAGAGGCCAGCGATATGCTGGTCAACCAGCGCGGCGAAGAAGTCCTGCGCCTCGGGGTACCGGAAGATTTCGCCGCCGAGCGCCTGATGCCCATGCTCTCGCGCTTTGGCCTGGACTACCCGGCAGTGCGCCTGGAGGTCAGCAGCGGCCTGGGCCCTGAGCTGTTGCGCCAGTACCGGCGGGGTGAGTTCGACCTGCTGCTGGTCAAGCAGATGGGCCACAGCGATGACTGCGTGGACTCCTGGCCCGAGCCGCTGTGCTGGGTCGATAGCGTTCGCCAGCCCGCCTTTGGCCGCGATCCGCTGCCTTTGGTGGCGTTCCCGGTGGGCGGCCTGTACCGCCAGGAAATGCTCCATCACCTGGAGGTCGGAGGCTGGCCGTGGCGCATCGCCTATTCCAGCGCCAGCCTGGCCAGCGTCTGTTCGGCGGTGGCGGCGGGCCTGGGCATCAGCCTGTTGCCGGTACGGGTGCTGGGCAAGGGGCATCGCGTGCTCGACGCCGACAGCGGTTTGCCGGACATCCAGGGCGTGCGCCTGGCGTTGTACGCCGGCAGTGGCTTGAGCCGGGCCGGCAAGGAGCTACAGGAACAGTTGCGGGCAGTGGCAAGCGTCAAGCCGCAAGTGGCCAGGCGATAACTGTCTGCTGGTTGGCCAGGTTCGTCTGCACCAGGGCTGTACAGGCCGATCATCCGGGGGGCGAGTTGCGGAACAGCTTCGCCTAGCCGTCGCGCGTTCGATAACAGGCGGCCGCCGGGATCTCGTCGCCTCATGCCGGTAGCACAGTGCCCCAGCGGCCCTGGAATGCCCCTTCACAAGATTGTTCAGCAGCGCAAGGGCTGATCTTGAGGGGGCGCTGCTGCTTGGAGAGCTGTTCCATCCTCCGCCAAGCGTCTTGTTTCGATGCTTTGCGGGAATATTTTCGATGCCCGCAAGGCATGGTGTTTTTCCCTCTTGGCTGCAGCCCTTGAACCACGGGGCCTGGGGCTTTTTCGCGAAATCAGGTATTCGATTTCGATCTATCTATAACTTGAAAGATTACTTTAAGAGATAAGCACGGGGCACTGATCATTGACCCCGCGGCACCGTTGCGTGGGGGCAGTTCAAACGCCGGTGCCGGGTTTTTCAAAAGATCGTAGGGAGTGAATCCATGGGCAATGTCCAGACCGCCGCCAGTGCACACGAGGTGCTGTGGCGCCAGGCACCGAGCGGCGAGTTGGTCGACCTCGGCCGGCCTCACCGCTTGCCGCTGGGCCAATTGCGTCTGCAACGCACGCCCAAGGGGATATTGCGTCGCCGTGAGGCCATCATCCTCGGCGCCGCGGCCCTGGTACTGCACGCGGCAGTGATCTACTGGCTGAGCCAGAAGCCGACCCCGGTGCTGCCGATCGTGCCGCCGGAAATCCCGCCCATGACCATCGAGTTCTCGCGCCCGGCGCCGCCGGTGGTCGAGCCCCCACCGCCACAACCGGTACAGCCGGTGGTGGAGCCGCCACCTCCGGTGGAGGACGAGCTGGCCGTGAAGCCGCCACCGCCCAAGCCGGTGCCCAAACCCAAACCCAAGCCGGTGCCCAAGCCCGAGCCGAAACCTGCGCCCAAACCGGTGCAGCAGACTCCGGCGCCGCCACAGCCCGCGGCCCCGGTAGCCGCTCCGGCTCCGCCCGCGCCACCGGCCCCGGCGCCCGTGACCCCGGCTTCGGCGAATGCCGCGTACTTGAAGAACCCGGCGCCGGAATATCCGTCGCTGGCCCAGCGTCGCGGTTGGGAAGGCACGGTGCTGCTGCGGGTGCATGTACTGGCCAGCGGCAAGCCGGGCGAGATCCAGATCCAGAAGAGCAGTGGTCGCCAGCAACTCGATGACGCCGCCCTGGCCGCGGTCAAGCGCTGGAGTTTCGTCCCTGCCAAGCAGGGCGACGTGGCCCAGGACGGCTGGGTCAGCGTACCCATAGATTTCAAGATTCATTGAGCCGCAAGGCCGATCAACCAACACGCGCTAAACGCTTACACAGAGGGAACACATCATGACGTTACTGGCATCTCCACTGGAATCCATCGAAAGCGCGGTGATCTGGCTGTTGGTGGTCTTCTCCGTCGCCACTTGGGGCCTGGCCCTGGTCAAGGGCGTGCAGTTCGCCCGCCTCAAGTCCCAGGATCGCAAGTTCCACAATCAGTTCTGGGCAGCGTCCAGCCTCGACTCCGCTGCCTCGTTGAGTGAAACCCAGCCCGGCGCGGCGGCCCGGGTGGCCCAGGCCGGCTATGCGGCGATCCAGGTTGGCGAAGCGCCCCACGCGGCGGACCTGAGCCAGGCAATCAACCACCAGGACCGTCTCGAACGTGCCCTGCGCCAGCAGATCGTGCGTGAGCGTCGTTCCCTGGAAACCGGCCTGGCGGTGGTTGCCAGTATCGGCAGCACCTCGCCCTTCATCGGCCTGTTCGGCACCGTGTGGGGGATCATGGAAGCCTTGAAAGGCATCAGCGCTGCTGGTTCGGCGAGCCTGGAAACCGTGGCCGGTCCCATTGGCGCAGCCCTGGTGGCGACGGGGGTGGGGATCGCCGTCGCAGTGCCGGCGGTGCTGGTCTACAACTACTTCCTGCGGCGCCTGAAGCTCACGGCCGCGGACCTGGACGACTTCGCCCACGACTTCTACAGCCTGGCGCAGAAGAACTCCTTCCGCGTGCTGATCCACCCGAGCGTGCACAAGGCCGCGGCCCAGGGCAGCCCGCAAAAAGTGAAGGAGGCGTCCTGACATGGCCTTTTCCACCCAAGACAGCGATGAAGTGCTGAGCGAGATCAACGTCACGCCGCTGGTGGACGTGATGCTGGTGCTGCTGGTGGTGTTCATCGTCACCGCGCCGCTGCTGACCAACGCCATTCCGATCAACCTGCCCAAGACCGAGGCCGTGGCCCCGGTGGAGCAGAAAGACCCGCTGGTGGTGAGCATCGACGGTGCCGGCAAACTCTTTATCAACAAGGACGAGATCCAGCCGGACCTGCTGGAAACCAACTTGCAAGCGGCCAAGGCCAAGGACCCGCAAGTGCGGGTCCAGCTGCAGGCCGACGATGGCGTCAACTACGGCGAAGTGGCCCGAGCCATGGCGTCCATCGAGCGTGCGGGCATCACCAAACTGTCGGTGATTACCGCGCGCTGAGACCGAGCAACAACGCCACGACTTTTCAGGCCGTCTCCTTGGCAGGGTGCGGCCTTTTTTTTGCCTGGCGAAAAAGCCCCCGCAAGGCCCCCACCGTAATCGCGCCAGCCGTAGGCGCTGGCTTGCCAGCGAAGGCGTCCTTGAGCGCGGTGCAAGGCTTGCGGGCCCCTTCGCTGGCAAGCCGGCTCCTACAAGAACACCGCCGTAATCGCGCCAGATGTAGGAGCTGGCTTGCCAGCGAAGGCGTCCTTGAGTGCGACGCAAGGCTTGCGGGCCTCTTCGCCGGCAAGCCGGCTCCTACGGAGGCCGGGGGGAAGTTTTATATTCGTTTAAGGTATTAATAAATAGCTTCTTATTCCTTAACGAATATAAATCCCCTCCCTATACTCGTCCGGGAACAGACACGCAGCAGGAGAGTTCCCCATGCGCAACGAATCCATTCGCTACTTGATTGTGCCGGGCTGGCAAGGATCGCCAGAAGATCATTGGCAAACCCACTGGCAGAACAGCCTGCCCAACAGCGCGCGGGTGGAGCAGGCCGACTGGCTGACGCCGCGCCGCGAAGATTGGGTGGCGGCCCTGGCCGAGGCCATTGCCGCCGACGACACTCCGGTGATCCTGATTGCCCACAGTCTGGGTTGCATTACCGTGGCTCATTGGGCCGCGCGCGCGCCCGTAGCGGCCCTGCGCCAGGTGCGCGGTGCGTTGCTGGTGGCCCCGGCGGACGTCGAGCGCCCGGCCTGTGCCCCGGCGCTGCGCAATTTCGCGCCGATCCCCCGGCACCTGCTGCCGTTCCCCAGCCAAGTGGTCAGCTCGGATAACGACAGTGCCGTGAGCGCGCCGCGGGCCCTGGAGCTGGCCCGTGACTGGGGCGCCGAAGCCGGGATCCTGGCCGGCGCCGGCCATATCAACGTCAAGTCCGGCCACCATCGCTGGGAGCAGGGTTTCGCCTATCTGTACCGCTTGCAGAACCGCATGGAACAACACGCCCTGCGTCGTGCCTGATCGTCCTTTTTTCGTTTAAACGCCCCGTCCCCCGGCGGTCTGGGGCGGGAGCCTGCCATGAGTGCCCATACCCCATTCGGTCAGCCGTTGCTGACCTTCCCCGATGCCGAGAAAAGCCCCCTGAGCATCCGCGCCAAGGCGCTGGTGTTCGTCGACCCGCGCTCGCGGCAGTTGCGCGAAGAGCTGGAGCAACTGGCGCCGCGTTCGGTTTCGGTACTGATCCGTGGCGAAACCGGCACCGGCAAGGAGCTGCTGGCCCGGCACATCCACCGTGCCAGCGATCGCAGTGGCCTGTTCGTCTCGGTGAACTGCGGCGCCATCAGCCCGACCTACGCCGACGCCGAACTGTTCGGTTATGCCGCCGGCAGTTTCAGCGGTTCGGCCAGCAGCCGCGCCGGCTGGTTCGGCTCGGCCAACGGCGGGACCCTGTACCTGGATGAAATCGGCGACCTGCCGCTGCCGATCCAGACCAAGCTGCTGGCCGCCCTGGAGAACCACGAAGTGACCCGGGTTGGCGCCCAGCAACCGAGCCCGGTGGACGTGCGCCTGGTGGCGGCCACCAGCATCGACCTGGCCCAGGCGGTGGCGGCGGGCAAGTTTCACGAGCGCCTGTATCGCTACCTCAGCGAAGGCCAGCTGGAGCTGCCGGCGCTGCGGGAACGGGTGGGAGACATCGAGTCCCTGGCCGAATACTTCCTCGGCATCTACAGCCAGCGCCTGGACCTGCCGGTGCCGCTGATCAGCGAAGCCGCGCAGCAGGCCCTGAATCGCCACAGCTGGCCGGGCAACACCCGGGAGCTGGAGAACGTCATCCACTTTGCGCTGCTGGTCAGCAGCGGCGAGGAGATACTGCCCGAGCACCTCAACCTGCCGGAAAAAGTGTCACCGCTGAGTGAGTTGGAGCGGCAAATAGAGGTGTTGCTGCGGGGAAGTGAGAGTGAGCGCGGAAGGTTGAAGGCTGTGCTGGAGAAGGTTGCGCAGCGGTTGGGATTGTAGAGCGGAGCGAGCACGAGAGTTATTGCAAAAGCAATAGTTGTACATGCAAATGATTTGCATTAACTTCTTCGAAAAGGAAATCTGCTTCAAGCATTAAAGGGATTTTTATGAGAAGAGTATCTTGTGCGGTCATTTTTCTATCTGCTCTGACCCCCAACGCCTATGCGTATCTCACTGAACTGGCGATGTTTTCTCGTGCCAACTGTTTCGGTTTCAACGAGTCAGTCAGTTGGGACACGATACGTACATGGAAATTAGAAACATCGTCTGTGCAATACAACACTGTGGATGGCAGTTACAGGGAGTTTTACGATAAATCCGACAGTACCTGGCGGTCTTATGCAGGTTGCGGATTTTGTGGCATGGATTGGGAAGTCTACGGTTTCCATTATGCGGACGGGAAATATGGCGATCCTGACTACAGCGCTCAACAGGATCATCTGCTTGTCAATGTCTGTACTCCTGGCTGGTCTCCAAGCGTAGCTGACGGTTCGCCCTGCCTCGAAACCTACACGACCTCTTGCAATCTGACGGAGTGGTGATGATGCGCTTGTTGATGATCTGCATAAGCATGTTGCTTGTTTCATTCTCGGCAATTGCGGAGTTGGAAATTCACCCTCTAAGTGGTAATGCACATATTCAAAGTATCATTAACAAGAGACCCGCCTCATCCCGAATTGAGCCTGAGAAAAGATCGAGCTTTCCAAGCTTCGAGCAATTCAGTTCGATGGTCACACTCGCTCAGAAGACCGATAAAAGGCTATCTAAAGCAGTCAGGTTCAAATCGGAGTCGAGAGCGGCAATTGAAAAATTGGGATGTCAGTTTTCCAAAGAAGCCCCCTCCGGTGTCGAGATGAAGGAAGGCGGTTTGAACGGTGTCATGTCACTTTATTCGTGCGGTGCTGACTATGTTGTCACCTACGAGTCCCACTATGAACGTGAGCTGACGCAGCGTGTAGTTGTTTACGACGATGATTACGCCAAGCCTCAAGACCTCGGTAAGCCCTTGGTGAAAACGTCGGAAAAAGTAGTGGGCGGAGTCAGGAAGACCGGGTTGCGCTGGATGAACTCGAAGCATGAAGTGAGGTATGACATTTACGCCAGCCTGGAGGGTGATGGTGCACTGGAGAAGGCACTGACGTCGGTCATTACCAAGGTTGCCATTGAAGTCGGTAATCGATAGATCGCAGGCGTTGTGTAACGGAGCAACGAGACGTACCGGCAGGCTAGCCAGCTATCCATTTTGTACCCGTAAAAAAGTTATAAGTTCTTGCGAAAAAGATATTGTTCGGGAATAAAAAATCTCGGTATTGTCCGCCTCACGCCAGCAGTGGCACTTCACTGGCACCTCAATCAGTTCCCTATTTGAAGCCGTCGTCGACCTCGACACCTAAGGACCTTGCATGAAAAAAGTTCTGTTGTTCACCGCACTGGCGGCAGCCCTGAGCGCAGGTATCGCCCAGGCTGGCGAGAAGCTGGTGGTCGCTGCGACCCCGGTGCCCCACGCCGAGATCCTCGAGCTGATCAAGCCGACCCTGGCCAAGGAAGGCGTGGACCTGGAAATCAAGGTCTTCACCGACTACGTGCAGCCCAACGTGCAGGTCGACCAGAAGCGCCTGGACGCCAACTACTTCCAGACCCTGCCCTACCTGAAAAGCTTCAACGAAGGCAAAGGCACCCACCTGGAAACCGTGATCGGCGTGCACGTCGAACCTTTCGGCGGTTACTCCAAGAAGGTCAAGACCCTGGCCGAGCTGAAAGATGGCGCAACCATCGCCATCCCCAACGAAGGCAGCAACAGCGGCCGCGCCCTGATCCTGCTGCAGAAGGCCGGCCTGATCGAGCTCAAGGACCCGAAGAACGCCGTGGCCACGCCCAAGGACATCGCCAAGAACCCGCACAACTTCAAGTTCAAGGAACTTGAGTCGGCCATGCTGCCGCGGGTCCTGGACCAGGTTGACCTGGACATGATCAACACCAACTACGCTCTGGAAGCCGGCCTGAACCCGGCGAAGGATGCGCTGATCATCGAAGGTTCCGATTCGCCTTATGTGAACTACCTCGTGGCCCGCCCGGACAACAAGGACAGCCCGGCCATCCAGAAGTTGGCCAAGGCCCTGACCAGCCCGGAAGTCAAAGCCTTCATCGAGAAAAAATACAGCGGCGCAGTACTGCCGGCGTTCTGATGAACTAGGCTACTGATGCGACAAACCCCTTCAAGGTTTAAACGCCGACGGCTAGCGCAGCGTCGGCGTTTTTTATTGCGCCCGAAAAAACCGTAGGAGCCGGCGCCTACACAGGGGCGTTTTGGGCGGTGGGCTGGGTGGCCCGGCGCAGGGCCGCCAGCCATTTCATCAGTTCATGGGGGTCCAGGGGTTGCGGGGTCTTTGCATCGGCCATGGTGGTCGTCCTTGAGAAGTGCAGCGTCCAGTGGGGCTGTTCGAGCGCGAAAGAACCCGGCAGGCCCGGCAGAGAAGGTAGTAGCTGGGCGCCAGCCCGGCAAATCCGCGGGTTAGGTTTTTGGGTGATATCAATATGCCTTAACGGTATTTAAATTCTGCTTTTTATAGCTATAAAGTCGCGGCAGCCGGGCGGTTACCCATCGCCCCATGGACTGCACCACCGCCGCTGTACCCCAGCGGCGTCCAGGACTTTCAATGACCCTCGATTACGCTTTTATCCTCAGCACCTTGCCGGCCTTTCTCAAGGCCGTGGGGGTGACCCTGCAGGTCGGCTTGATCGCCATCGGCACTTCCCTGCTGCTGGCCCTGATCAACGCCACGCTCCTGGTGTTTCGCACCCCTTATCTGCACCGGCTGATTGGCCTGTACGTGGAGCTGGCGCGTAATACGCCGCTGCTGATCCAGCTGTTCTTCGTCTACTTCGCCTTGCCGGCCCTGGGGATCAAGGTCTCCGGCTTCACTGCGGCGATTATCACCATGACGTTTCTCGGCGGTGCCTACCTCACCGAAGTGCTGCGGGCCGGCGTGGAAGCCGTGCCCCAGGCGCAGCTGGAGTCGGGGCGCTCCATCGGCCTGTCGCAGTGGCAGTTGCTGCGCTACGTGATCCTGCCTCAGGCCGGCATCCTCAGCCTGCCGTCGCTGTTCGCCAATTTCATTTTCCTGCTCAAGGAAACCACCGTGGTCTCGGCGGTGGCGGTGCCGGAAATTCTCTACACCACCAAGAGCTACATCGCCCTGTACTACAAGACCTACGAAATGCTCGCGGTGCTGACGCTGATCTGCGTGCTGTTGTTCCTGCCGTTGTCGCTGTTGCTCAGCCGTCTGGAAAGGAGGCTGCAACATGGCCAGTTCGGGTCTTGAGTTATTGCTGGTGTCCTTGCCGCAACTGGCCCGGGGCGCTGCGCAGACCTTGTCGATTTCCCTGCTGAGCATTGCCTTCAGCACCCTGGGCGGCGTGCTCTACGGCGTGCTGAGCAGCTTGCAGCGCAAGGTGCTGGACGTGCCGCTGCGGATCTACCTGGAGCTGTTCCGGGCGATCCCGGTGCTGGTCTGGTTGTACCTGCTGTTCTTCGGCTTTCCGATCTTCTTCGGCATCAGTATTCCCAGCTTCACCTGCGCGGTGCTGGTGCTGTCGCTGTGGGGTGCCAGCGAGGTCGGCGAGGTGGTCCGCGGGGCTCTGCAATCCCTGCCCCGGGGCCAGCGTGAAGCGGGCTTGTCCATCGGTCTTTCCGGTGCCCAGTTGTACGGCTACGTATTGCTGCCCCAGGCGCTGAAGCGCATGACGCCGCCGACCATCAACGTCTACACGCGAATCATCAAGACCAGCTCCCTGGCGGTGCTGATCGGCGTGGTGGACGTGATCAAGGTCGGCCAGCAGATCATCGAGCGCACCTACGAATCGGTGCTGATCTACGGCGTTCTGTTCCTGTTTTTCTTTTTTATCTGCTACCCGTTGTCGGCCGCGTCCCGCGTGCTGGAACGGCGCTGGACGCAAGCATGAGCGCATTGATCGAGTTCCAGGGTTTCAACAAATTCTTTGGCCCGCAGCAGGTGCTCAAGGAGGTCGACCTCAGCGTGGCCGCAGGGGAGGTGATCGTCATCCTCGGCCCCAGCGGCTGCGGCAAGAGCACCCTGTTGCGCTGCCTCAACGGCCTGGAAACCGCCCACAGCGGCCACCTGCGTTTTGCCGGGCGCGAACTGCTGAGCCCCGCCACCGACTGGCGCCAGGTGCGCCAGCAGATCGGCATGGTGTTCCAGAGCTATCACCTGTTTCCCCACATGAACGTGCTGGACAACATCCTCCTGGGGCCGCTCAAGGTACAGAAGCGCGAGCCCCGGGAAGCCCGGGCCCAGGCCGAGGCGCTGCTGGAACGAGTGGGCCTGCTGGACAAGCGCGAGGCCTTTCCCCGGCAGCTTTCCGGCGGCCAGCAGCAACGCATCGCCATCGTCCGTTCGTTGTGCATGAACCCCCAGGTGATGCTGTTCGACGAGGTCACCGCGGCGCTGGACCCGGAGATGGTCAAGGAAGTGCTGCAAGTGATCCAGGGCCTGGCCCGCGACGGCATGACCCTGTTGATTGTCACCCATGAAATGGCCTTCGCCCGGGCCGTGGCCGACCGTGTCGTGTTCATGGACGGCGGGCGCATCGTGGAACAGAACACCCCCGAGGCTTTCTTCACGAACCCGCAGAGCGCACGCGCGCAGCAGTTCCTGGAGAAGTTCTCCTTCGTTGAAGCACTGCCCAAGAAAGCCCCTAAAAAGGAACTGGAGCTCTTATGAAAACTGCCAAGTCTTCGCTGTTGTTACTGCCGCTGTTCGGTCTGGCCCTGCTGGCCGGCTGCGATAAATCCAATGATGCACCCAAGCCTGCGGCCACCGCTGCCAGCGCCGCGCCGGCGGCCGGCTACCTGGACAAGATCAAGGCCCGGGACAAGCTGATCGTCGGTGTATTCACCGACAAGCCGCCGTTCGGTTTCGTCGATGAAACCGGGCGCTACGTGGGCTTCGATACCGACATCGGCCGGCAATTCGCCAAGGACCTGTTGGGGGACGAGAACAAGGTTGAATTCGTCGCCGTGGAACCGGCCAGCCGCATTCCCTTCTTGCAGAGCGACAAGGTCGACCTGATCCTGGCCAACATGACCGTGACCCCGGAGCGCAAGGAAGCGGTGGAGTTCACCAACCCCAACCTCAAGGTGGCGGTCCAGGCCCTGGTGCCTGAAGGCAGTGCAGTGAAGAGCCTGGATGACCTGGCGAGCCGCACCACCATCGTCACCACCGGCACCACCGCGGACATCTGGCTGACCCAGAACCACCCGGACTGGAAACTGCTCAAGTTCGAGAAGAACACCGAGTCCCTGCAAGCCCTGGCCAACGGTCGCGGTGACGCCTATGCCCAGGACAACCTGATTCTGTTCAGTTGGTCCAAGCAGAACCCGGGCTACCGCGTATTGCCTCAGACCCTGGGCGAACAGGCGCCGATTGCCCCGGCGGTGAAGAAAGGCAACATCGAACTGCGGGACTGGGTGAATGCCGAACTGGCCAAACTGGGCGAAGAGAAATACCTGCTCAAGCTGTATGACCAGTACGTGCGCAAAGAGCTGAGCGACGACACCAAGCCTGAGAGCGTGATTGTCGAAGGCGGCAAATGGCAGGGCTGAGCCCTTCTCCCTCCGCGTAGGAGCTGGCTTGCCAGCGAAGGCGCCCGCGAGGGCGGTGCGGGGCTTGAGGGCCTCTTCGCCAGCAAGCTGGCTCCTACGGGGGGCATGGCAGTCGGGGCCGGCGGGGAGGGGTCAATCGGGCCAGTTCCACGCCGGTTCGTCCAGCATGCGCTGGCCGACGATGCCGGTCTGGCCCAGTTGTTTCTCCAGCACGATGCAGTTGCATTCGGGGTCTTGCTGCAAGGCTGCGATCAGCCGCCGGGCGTGGGACACCACCCACACCTGGCACTGCTGCGAGGCGCGAATGATCAGGCGCGCCAGGGCCGGCAACAGGTCCGGGTGCAGGCTGGTCTCCGGTTCGTTGAGCACCATCAGGGTCGGTGGTCGTGGGGTCAGCAGGGCCGCTACCAGCAACAGGTAGCGCAAGGTGCCGTCGGACAGTTCCGCGGCCGACAACGGTCGCAACAGGCCTTCCTGATAGAACTGCACCCCGAACAGCCCCCCCGGAACGGCATCGATCTCCAGCCGCGACTCCGGGAAGGCATCGCTGATGGTTTCGTGCAATGCCTGCTGATCGCCCACTTCGATGATGGTCTGCAACGCGGCGGCCAGGTCCCGGCCATCATGGTGCAGCACCGGGGTGCGGGTGCCCAGTTGTGGTCGGCGCGCGGGTGCCTGGCTGTCGGTGCGCAAGTGGTCATAAAAACGCCAGCCACGGATCTGCTCGCGCAGATGCAGGACCTCGGGTGATGAACTCAGGTTGCCCACCCGGTCGAACAGGCTGTCGCCGCTGCTCGTGTGCTGCGCCAGCACCTCCCATTGGCGGCCCGCACGGGCTCGTATCATCGGGCCCTGGCGGTCCACCAGGGCACTGGCCGAGCGGTACAGGGGCCCGCCCCAGATGCTCTCGCGCTTGATCCACGGGTCGAGAGTGAAGCGCGAGGCAATCGGCGAGCTGTGCCCGGGCAACATGAAATGGCCGCTGGAATCCGGCAGCCCCAGGCTGATCGCGTACCCGAAGTCCTCACCGGCAAAGCCCAGTTGCAGGCGTCTGGCGGCCTTGCGCGGCCCGCCCTGGATCGGCACCTCGCCCTGGCTCATGCGTCGGCTGATCTGTTCCGGCCCGGCCCAATACGTCGATTCCAGCCCGCCTTCCTTGGCCAGGGCGTTGACCACGCCGCCCTGGGCGGTCTCCGCCAGCAGGCGCAGGGCGCGGTACAGGTTGGACTTGCCGCTGCCGTTGGCGCCAGTGACCAGGTTCAGCCGACCCAGGGGAATTACCAGTTTGTTGATGGAGCGGTAGTTGGCCACCGCCAGGGTCTTGAGCATGCCGGGTCTCCTGTTGCGTGGTGCGCAGTGTGCCTGATTTGTGAAGCCGCAGCTTGCTTGCGGCTGCCCTCGAAACCGACGTTGTGCTTGCCAGGATAGAGCGCGTCGAGGGCCGTTGCGGCTGCTGCGCCCCGGGGCGTCGGCCGGCCAGCGGGAGCAGGCTCCGCGCCACCGAAACCCTCTCTGATGAGACTGGCGTGCAGCGGTTGAACCCTGTTCTAAGCTCACAGTCGTAACGTCACTGGCGAGACAGCATCACGCAAAAGGAGCCTGCATGGCTGCGTTCAATTCGAAGTGGATAGTGGGATTGACCCTGTTGCTGCTGCTTGGCGGCTGCGGGGCGGAAAAGCCCGGGGAAAAGGAGCGCCCGCGGGTGCGCATCCTGGAGGTGCAGAGCAGTGACTTCGCCCCTTCGGTGACCCTGACCGGTGACGTCCAGGCCCGGGTGCAGACCGAACTGTCGTTCCGCGTCGGCGGCAAGATCATCCAGCGCATGGTCGATGTCGGCGATCGGGTTACCGCGCAACAGGTGCTGGCCAAGCTCGATCCCAAGGACCTGCAGACCAATGTCGATTCTGCCGCCGCCTCGGTGTTCGCCGAGCAGGCCCGGGTCAAGCAGGCCGGCGCGGCGTTTGTCCGCCAGCAGAAGCTCTTGCCCAAGGGCTACACCAGCCAGAGCGAATACGATTCGGCCCAGGCCGCCCTGCGCAGCAGCCAGAGCGCCCTGAGCGCGGCCCAGGCGCAACTGGCCAACGCCCGCGAGCAACTGAGCTACACCGAGCTGGTGGCCGAGGCTCCTGGGGTGATCACCGCGCGCCAGGCCGAGGTCGGCCAGGTGGTGCAGGCCACGGTGCCGATCTTCAGCCTGGCCCGGGATGGCGAGCGCGATGCGGTGTTCAACGTCTACGAGTCGCTGCTGATGCAGCCACCGGGCCAGGAAACCATTCACATCAGCCTGCTGGACAACCCCAAGGTGACCACCACCGGCAAGGTGCGCGAGGTGACGCCGGTGGTCTCGGCCCAGAGCGGCACGGTGCAGGTCAAGGTGGTGCTCGATTCGTTGCCGGCGGGCATGGACCTGGGCTCGGTGGTCAGCGCCACCGCCCGGGCCCATGGCAAGGCCAGTGTGGTGCTGCCCTGGTCGGCCCTGACCAAGAACCTCAGCGAGCCTGCCGTGTGGCTGGTGGGCGAAGACGGCAAGACGGCCCTGCACACGGTGAAGGTCGGGCGCTACCTCACCGGCAAGGTGATCATCAGCGACGGCCTCAAGGGCGGCGAGAAAGTGGTGGTGGCGGGTGGGCAGTTGCTGCACCCGGGGATGTTCGTGGAGATCGCCTCGCAAACGAGCGACCAGGGAGCACAGCCATGAAGCGCCTGCTGCCGATGTTGTGTGCCAGTGCCTTGTTGCTGGGCTGCTCCCGGGAAGAGCCGGCGCCGGAGCCGGTGCGCCCGGTGCTGTCGTTCCGGGTGGCGCCCCAGGCCGAGGAAAGCCTGGGGCGTTTTGCGGGCACCATCCAGGCCCGCTACGAGACCAACCTGGGCTTCCGGGTGCCGGGGCGCATTGCCAACCGCAATGTCGATGTCGGTGCCGAAGTGGGCCCCGGGGACTTGCTGGCCACTCTGGACCCCACCGACCAGCAGAACCAGCTGCGGGCCGCCCAGGGCGACCTGGCCAAGGTCGAGGCGCAGTGGATCAACGCCCAGGCCAATGCCCGGCGCCAGCAGGAACTGTTCGATCGCGGCGTGGGCGCCCAGGCGCAACTGGACATCGCCCAGACCGACCTGAAGACCACCGGTGCCTCCCTGGACCAGGCCAAGGCCTCGGTGCGCCAGGCCCGGGACCAGCTCAACTACAGCGAACTGCGCAGCGATCACGGCGGCGTGATCACCGCCTGGAACGCCGAGGCCGGGCAGGTGGTGACCGCCGGCCAGCAAGTGGTGACCCTGGCCCGACCGGAGATCAAGGAAGCGGTGATCGACCTGCCGGCCAGCCTGGTGGACCAGTTGCCGGCCGGTGTGGAATTCAAGGTCGCGGCACAGCTGGATCCGAGCATCAGCACCACCGCCACGGTGCGTGAGATCGAACCCCAGGCCCAGAGTGCAACCCGTACCCGCCGCGCCCGCCTGACCCTCAAGGACACGCCCGAGGCCTTTCGCCTGGGCACCGCCATCAGCGTGACCCTGAGCACCGCCATCGAGCCGCGCACCGAGGTGCCGCTGACCGCCCTGCAAGAGGTGCAGGGCAAGACCCGGATCTGGGTCGTCGACCCCCAGAGCCAGACGGTGGCTCCGCGCGAGGTCACGGTGCTCAGCCGCGACAGCGCTTCGGCGTTGATCAGCCAGGGCGTCAAGTCCGGCGAGCGGGTGGTCAGTGCCGGGGTCAACAGCCTCAAGCCGGGGCAGAAAGTCAAAATCGATGAGGACCGCGCACAATGACGCCCGACAGCAAAGGGAGCTTCAACCTGTCCGAGTGGGCGATCAAGCATCAGTCCTTCGTCTGGTACCTGATGTTCGTTGCGCTGCTGATGGGCGTGTTTTCCTACATGAATTTGGGGCGCGAGGAAGACCCCTCCTTCACCATCAAGACCATGGTCATCCAGACCCGCTGGCCCGGTGCGACCCAGGAAGAAACCCTGAAGCAGGTCACCGACCGCATCGAGAAGAAACTCGAAGAGCTGGACTCGCTGGACTACGTGAAAAGCTACACCCGCCCCGGCGAATCCACGGTTTTCGTCTACCTGCGCGACACCACCAGTGCCAAGGACATCCCCGAGATCTGGTACCAGGTACGCAAGAAGATCAACGACATCCGCGGCGACTTTCCCCAGGGTTTGCAGGGCCCGGGGTTCAACGATGAGTTCGGCGATGTGTTCGGCTCGATCTACGCCTTCACCGCCGATGGCCTGAGCATGCGCCAGCTGCGCGACTACGTGGAGCAGGTACGGGCGCAGATCCGCGAAGTGCCGAACCTGGGCAAGGTGGAGATGGTCGGCGAGCAGGACGAAGTCATCTACCTGAACTTCTCCACCCGCAAGCTGGCGGCCCTGGGCATCGACCAGCGCCAGGTCCTGCAGAGCCTGCAATCGCAGAACGCGGTGACCCCGGCCGGGGTGATCGAGGCTGGGCCGGAGCGCATCTCGGTGCGCACGTCCGGGCAGTTCGCCTCGGAGAAGGACCTGGCCACGGTCAACCTGCGGCTCAACGACCGCTTCTACCGGCTGGCGGACATCGCCGAGATCAGCCGCGGCTATGTCGACCCTTCCACGCCGCTGTTCCGCTTCAATGGCAAGCCGGCCATCGGCCTGGCGATCGCCATGAAGAAGGGCGGCAACATCCAGGACTTCGGCAAGGCCTTGCACGCCCGCATGGACCAGCTCACCGCCGACCTGCCGGTGGGCGTCGGGGTGCACAAGGTTTCCGACCAGGCCGAGGTGGTGGAAGAGGCAGTGGGCGGTTTCACCAGTGCCCTGTTCGAGGCGGTGATCATCGTGCTGGTGGTGAGTTTCATCAGCCTCGGGGTCCGCGCCGGGCTGGTGGTGGCCTGCTCGATTCCGCTGGTGCTGGCCATGGTCTTCGTGTTCATGGAGTACAGCGGCATCACCATGCAGCGGATCTCCCTGGGGGCGCTGATCATCGCCCTGGGGCTGCTGGTGGATGACGCGATGATCACCGTGGAAATGATGGTCACGCGGCTGGAGAAGGGCGAGAGCAAGGAGCAGGCAGCGACCTTCGCCTACACCTCCACCGCCTTTCCCATGCTCACCGGGACCCTGGTGACCGTGGCCGGCTTCGTGCCCATCGGCCTCAACGCCAGTTCTGCCGGTGAGTACACATTTACCCTGTTCGCGGTGATCGCGGTGGCCATGCTGGTGTCGTGGATAGTCGCGGTGCTGTTTGCCCCGGTGATCGGCATCCATATCCTCAGCACCAACGTCAAACCCCATTCCGATGAGCCGGGGCGTATCGGACGGGCCTTCAACGGTGGCCTGCTGTGGGCCATGCGCAACCGCTGGTGGGCCATCGGCATCACCGTGCTGCTGTTCGTGGCTTCGGTGTTCTGCATGCGTTTCGTGCAGAACCAGTTCTTCCCGTCATCGGACCGGCCGGAGATCCTCGTTGACCTCAACCTGCCGCAGAACGCTTCGATCAACGAGACCCGTCAGGCCGTGGACCGCCTGGAGGCCACCCTCAAGGACGACCCGGACATCGAGCGCTGGAGCACCTATATCGGCGAGGGCGCGATCCGTTTCTACCTGCCCCTGGACCAGCAATTGCAGAACCCGTACTACGCCCAGCTGGTGATCGTCAGCAAGGGCCTGGAGCAGCGCACGGCCCTGACCCAGCGCTTGCAGAAACGCCTGCGGGAAGATTTCGTCGGCATCGGCAGCTATGTGCAGGCCCTGGAAATGGGCCCGCCGGTGGGGCGGCCGATTCAGTACCGGGTCAGTGGCAAGGACATCGACCAGGTGCGCAAGCACGCCATCGAACTGGCCACCGAGCTGGACAAGAACCCGCACATTGGCGAGATCATCTATGACTGGAACGAGCCCGGCAAAGTGCTGCGCATCGACATCGCCCAGGACAAGGCGCGGCAACTGGGGCTGTCCTCCGAAGACGTGGCGCAGTTGATGAACAGCATCGTCAGCGGCTCCACCGTGACCCAGGTGCATGACGACATCTACCTGATCAACGTGGTCGGTCGCGCCGACGACAACGAGCGCGGCTCCCCGGAAACCCTGCAGAACCTGCAGATCGTCACCCCCAACGGCACTTCGATTCCGCTGCTGGCCTTCGCCACGGTGCGCTACGAACTGGAGCAGCCGCTGGTGTGGCGTCGCGACCGCAAGCCGACCATCACCATCAAGGCCGCGGTGCGCGATGCGATCCAGCCCACCGACCTGGTCAAGCAACTGAAGCCGGACATCGACCATTTCGCCGCGCAACTGCCCGCCGGCTACTCGGTGGCCACCGGTGGCACTGTGGAGGAAAGCGGCAAGGCCCAGGGTCCGATCGCCAAGGTGGTGCCGCTGATGCTGTTCCTGATGGCGACCTTCCTGATGATCCAGCTGCACAGCGTGCAGAAGCTGTTCCTGGTGGCCAGCGTGGCGCCCCTGGGGCTGATCGGCGTGGTCCTGGCCCTGGTGCCCACGGGCACGCCCATGGGCTTTGTGGCGATCCTCGGGATCCTGGCGCTGATCGGCATCATCATCCGCAACTCGGTGATCCTGGTGACCCAGATCGACGAATACGAGCGTGAGGGCTATCACCCCTGGGACGCGGTGCTGGAAGCCACCCACCATCGACGGCGGCCGATCCTGCTGACCGCGGCGGCGGCCAGCCTGGGGATGATCCCGATTGCCCGGGAAGTGTTCTGGGGGCCGATGGCATACGCCATGATCGGCGGCATCATCGTTGCCACCTTGCTCACCCTGCTGTTCCTCCCGGCGCTGTACGTGGCCTGGTACAAGATCAAGGAACCGAGCAAGGACACCGAGCGCACCCGGCCCACGGCCTCGTAGGCGCTGGCTATTTCTGTAGGAGCTGGCTTGCCAGCGAAGAGGCCCGAGAGACAGGCGCCTGACTCGCAAGTGCCTTCGCCGGCAAGCCGGCTCCTACGGGGTATGCGGCGTTGCAGAGGGCGTAGGCCCCCCACGGCCTCGTAGGAGCTGGCGAGCCGGCTCCTCGCAGGGGGATCAGGCCTTGCGCCAGACGCTGGCCAGCCACGGTTGCTGTTCCCGAGGCAGGCCGACGGGGCGGTAGTAGTGTTCCAGTTCGACGAACCCGGCATCCGTCAGCAACGCCTGCCAGGCCGCCAGGTCGTGGTAGGCACCATAGCGCGGGCCGTTCCAGCCTTCCTGGTTGTCACCCCGGGGATTGGAGCTGAACAGTACGCCACCGTCCTTGAGGCTGGCATGCAGTTGCTTGAGCACCCGCGGCAGTTCCTGGCGGGGAATGTGGAACAGCACCGCGTTGGCGAAGATCCCGTCGAAGCGTTCAGCCGGCAGGTCGAGCTTGAGGAAGTCCTGCTGCCAGACCTCGCAGCCGCTGTCTTCCCGGGCCATCTGGGCAAAGCGCTCGCAGCCGTCGAGGCCGACGGCGACATGGCCCAGGCGGGTAAAGGCCTGCAGGTCGCGGCCGGGGCCGCAGCCAAAATCCAGCACGGTGAATGGCGCCGGGCCCTGAATGTGCCGCAGCAGCGCGTCGATGTTCTGGCTCACATCGTGGTCGCGGGTGCCTTCGCGAAAACCTTCGGCCACCTGGTTGTAGTGGCCGAGGGTGGTGGCGGTGATGCTGTCGAGATCGTCGGGGGCGAGTTTCATGGCGGGCTGCGTGGCTAGAGAGGAGGCGGCCAATATACCGCCAATGACGACCTGGCGGCCTGTTCGCGAGCGAGCTCGCTCCTACGGGATGATCACCGTCCTCGGGAGGAGCGAGCTGGCTCGCGAAGGCGTCCGAACGGACACCACAGCCCTCAACGCTTGTTCAGCACCCGCGCCAGGCGGTCGCCACCCAGCTGGATCGCGGCCACCAGAATCACCAGCAGCACGATCACCGTGAGCATGATCTGGCTGTCGAACCGCTGATAACCGTAGCGGTAGGCAATGTCCCCCAGGCCGCCCGCGCCAATCGCCCCGGCCATGGCCGAGGAGTTGATCATGGTCACCAGGGTGATGGTGAAGCCACCAACGATGCCCGGCAGCGCCTCGGGCAGCAGCACGTGCCAGACGATGTGCCAGCGCCGGCAGCCCATGGCCTGGGCCGCCTCGATCAGGCCGTGGTCGACTTCCCGCAGGCTGACTTCGGCGATCCGCGCAAAGAACGGCGTGGCGGCGATGGTCAGCGGCACCACGGCGGCCCACACGCCGTAGGTGGTGCCGACGATCAGCCGGGTAAAGGGGATCAGCGCCACCATCAGGATCAGGAACGGGATCGAGCGGAACAGGTTCACAAAGGCCCCCAGCGCCCGGTTCAGGTTCGGCGCCTCGTAGATCCCGCCCTTGCCGCTGGTGACCAGGATCACCGCCAGGGGAATCCCCGCCAGCAGGGCAATCAGCGAGGACACGCCGACCATCAGCAGGGTGTCGAGAATGCCCTGCAACAAGCGATCAAACCACATAGCCCAGTACCTCCACCTGTTGTGCCCATTGCCCGGCGCGCTGGCGCAGTTGCGCAGCCTCCAGGGACGAGCCCTGGACCGCCAGCAGCAGTTGCCCCAGGGCGTGGCCCTGGATGCGTTCCACGCCGCCTTGCAGCAGGCGTACGCGGCCGCCCAGGGCGCCGAACAGCGCCGCCAGGTCCGGTTCCTCATGGCTGCTGCCGGTGAAGCGCAGGCTCAGCACCAGCGCCGCATCGGAAGACGTCGGATGGCTTTGCAGGCGGTTCTGCAGTTCTTCCGGCAGGCCGTGCTGCAGGGGCGCCAGCAGGGTCTTGCTGACCTCGTGCTGCGGGTTGCCGAAGACTTCCCAGACCGGCCCCTGTTCGACGATGCGCCCGTGCTCCAGTACCACCACCCGGTCGCAGATATCGCGGATCACCGCCATCTCGTGGGTGATGAGGATGATGGTCAGGCCCAGGCGCTGGTTGATCTCTTTCAGCAGGCCGAGGATCGACAGGGTGGTTTCCGGGTCCAGGGCCGAAGTGGCCTCGTCGCACAGCAGGATCTCGGGATCGTGGACCAGGGCCCGGGCGATCCCCACCCGCTGCTTCTGGCCGCCGGACAACTGCGCCGGGTAGGCCCGGTGCTTGTCCTTGAGGCCCACCAGCTCCAGCAGCTCGCGCACCTTGCGCTCGCGCTCGGCCTTGGGTACCCCGGCCACCTTCAGCGGCAGCTCGACGTTGTGCCACACGGTCTTGGCCGACATCAGGTTGAAGTGCTGGAAGATCATGCCGATGCGCCGGCGCAGGGCCACCAGGCGGTCTTCGTCGAAGTCGCCGATGTCCACCTGGTCGATCAGCACCCGGCCGCTGCTGGGCTGCTCCAGGCGGTTGATGGTGCGGATCAGCGACGACTTGCCGGCGCCGCTGCGGCCGATGATGCCGAACACCTCGCCGCGCTGGATCGAGAGGTCGATATCGTGCAAGGCCTGCACCGGACCCTGCTGGCCCTGGTAGGTCTTGCCCAGGCCGATAAAGCGCACCTGGGCGCGATTCAGTTCGGGGTGCAGCTCGGTCTGCTCGGCGCGCCGGGGCGCCGCTTCCGGCAGCTTGCGCTGTAGCGTCGCGACACTCATCTCAACCTTCCCAACCGGCTTGGTAGAGCTTGCCGTGGGCTTTATCCAGAGCGGCGCGAACGGCAGGCGAGTGCTGGTAGATGTCGACGAACTTGATCAGCCGCGGGTCGTTCTGGCTCTTGGGCTGGATCACGAACTGGATCACGTATTCCTTGTGGTCCAGGCCGTCGAACAGCAGCGCCGAGCCGGCATCGAAGGTCTTGGCCAGGCGGATGTAGGCCGGGTAGCCCTGGACCAGGTCAGCGTCGTCATAGGCGCGCACCAGTTGCACGGCTTCGACCTGGAGGATCTTGATCTTCTTCGGGTTGCTGACGATGTCTTCTTCGGTGGCCTTGTAGCCAACGCCCGGCTTGAGGGTGATCAGCCCGGCCTTGGCCAGCAGTTGCAGGCCGCGCCCGCTGTTGATCGGGTCGTTGGCGATGGCCACGCTGGCGCCTTGTGGCAGTTCGTCGAAGCTTTTGTATTTCTTCGAGTACAGGCCGACGTTGTTGATGATGCCCGGGGCGAAGGGCACCAGGTCGAAACCGGCGGCGGCCTTGGCGTTTTCCAGGAACGGGATGTGCTGGAAGTAGTTCACGTCGATATCGCCGGCGGCCAGGCTGACGTTGGGCGCGATCCAGTCGGTGAACTCCACCAGCTCCACTTTCAGGCCCTGCTTGTCGGCCTCTTCCACGGCGGCCTCCAGGGGAATGGCGAAGGCGGCGGTGGTGCCGACCTTGAGCGGCGCGTCGGCGGCGAAGACGGCGCTGCTGAACAGGCCGAGGGCGAGGGCCAGGGCTTTGAGCGGGTGGCGCAGGCGTTTGGTTTTCATAGGGGTCAGGGTCCGAGTCGGGGCCAGGGAATGGGGTGTGGTTGCGGGCCTCTTTGCTGGCTAGCCAGCGCCTACAGTGAGGTGTGCAGGAGCCGGCTTGCCGGCGAAGCGTTTAGCGGCGGTAGGCCGCGCCGGTGTGTTGTTCGGGCAGCTTGCGGCCCTGGCGGAAGAGCTTTTCCCGCAGGGTGCCGTCGTCGTAGGCGGTCTTGTAGGAGCCACGGCGCTGCAGTTCGGGGATGACCAGGTCGATGAAGTCGACGTAGCTTTCCGGGGTGACGATGCGGGTCAGGTTGAAGCCGTCCAGACCGGTTTCGGCGATCCAGGATTCCAGGTCGTCGGCCACCTGCTGCGGCGAGCCGACCACGGTGAAGTAGCGGCCGCCCAGGGCGTGCTGGTCCAACAGCTTGCGTCGGGTCCAGTCGTTGTTCTGCAGGTTCTTGGTGGCCGACTGGATGGCATTGCTCTTCACGTACTGGATCGGCTCGTCGATCTCGTACTGGGAAAAATCGATCCCGGTGGACGCGGAAAAATGCGCCACCCCGGCTTCGGCGCTGGCGTGGCTGCGGTACTCGGCGTGCTTCTTCCAGGCCAGTTCCTCGGTCTCGCCGACTATCACGTTGAGGCCCATGAACACCTTGATGTCCTCGGGATTGCGCCCGGCAGCCACGGCGCTGGCGCGGACCTTGTCCACCTGGGCCTTGGTCGCGGCCTTGTTCTGCCCGCTGATGAACACGCACTCGGCGTGGCGCCCGGCGAACAGCAGGCCGCGGTCCGAGCTGCCGGCCTGGAACAGCACCGGGGTGCGTTGCGGCGACGGTTCGCACAGGTGGTAACCACTGACCTGGTAGAACTCGCCCTGGTGCTCGACCTTGTGCACTTTTTCCGGCTGGGCATAGATGCGTTGCTCGCGGTCATTGAGGACCGCGTCGTCCTCCCAACTGCCTTCCCAGAGTTTGTACAGCACCTCCAGGTACTCGTCGGCCTGGTCGTAGCGGCGGTCGTGCTCGATCTGCTCCTTGAGCCCCATGGCCTGGGCGGCGCTGTCCAGGTAGCCGGTGACGATGTTCCAGCCGACCCGGCCACGGCTCAGGTGGTCGAGGGTGGAAAGGCGCCGGGCGAACAGGTAGGGCGCCTCGTAGGTGAGGTTGGCGGTGAGGCCGAACCCCAGGTTCTTGGTGACCGCGGCCATGGCCGAGACCAGCAGCAGCGGGTCGTTCACCGGCAGCTGGATCGACTCCTTGAGGGGCACGTCCACCGAATTCTGGTAGACGTCGTAGACCCCGACGATGTCGGCGATGAACAGCCCGTCGAACAGCCCGCGCTCCAGCAACTGGGCCAGCTCGGTCCAGTACTCGAGGGTCTTGTACTGGGTCGAGTTGTCCCGCGGGTGGGTCCACAGGCCGTGGTTGATGTGCCCGACGCAGTTCATGTTGAAGGCGTTGAGCAGGATCTTCTTCTTGGTGGTTTGTGGCGCGGCCATCAGATGGTCCCCCGCAGCGGCGGGTTCTGCTGGTTCAGGTAGTAGTTGCCCACCGCGTGGTACTTCCAGCGCACCGGGTCGTGCAGAGTGTGTACCCGGGCATTGCGCCAGTGGCGGTCCAGGCCATGCTCGGCCAGGGTCGCCTGGCTGCCCGCCAGTTCGAACAGGGTGCTGCCGGCGGCCAGGGAAATTTCCGTGCTCAGGGCGCGGACCTCGGCCACGGCGATGGACGCGGCGGCCACGGTGTCGGCGTTGGTCTGGGTCTGGGCCTTGTCGAGGAATTCACCGGCGCGCTCCAGCAGGGCCTCGGTGGCGTGCAGGCGGATGCTCAGGTGGCCGAAGCTCTTGATGGTCAGCGGGTCGTCGGTGGCCTTGTCGTTGCCGGAGTCGATCCACGGCCGGGTCTTGGTGCGCACAAAGCGCAGGGCGTCTTCATAGGCGGCGCGGGCGATGCCGGTGTCGATGGCGGCGTGGAGGATCTGCGCCAGCGGGCCGACTGGGGTCGGGCGCTCGAAGGCGCTCTGGAACGGCACCACGTCGGCCTCGTCCACCCACACGTTGTCGAATTGCACCGAGCCGCTGCCGGTGGTGCGCTGGCCGAAGCCGCTCCAGTCGTCGATCACGTCCAGGCCCTGGGCGTCGGCGGGGACGAAGGCCAGTTGCTGCACGCCGTGTTCATCCACCACCGAGGTGGGGATGCGCTGGGCGTAGAGGGCGCCGGTGGCGTAGAACTTGCGCCCGTCGATGCGGTAGCCCGGGCCGTTGCTGTCGCGGCTCAGGCGGGTGGTGCGGTCGTGGGCGGTCTTGGTGCCCAGCTCGGCCAGGGCGTTGCCGAAACGCCGGCCGGCCAGGACTTCGGCATACAGCCGCTGCTTCTGCGGCTCGCTGCCATTCACCCGCAGCACTTCCAGGGCGTAGAAATGGTTCTGCGGGATCTGCCCCAGGGAGGCGTCGGCCTCGGCGATCAGGGCGATGACCTTGGCCAGGGTGACGTTGGAAACCCCGGCGCCGCCGTATTCCTTGGGCACGCTGATGCCCCACAGGCCGGAGCGGGAAAAGGCTTCCAGCTCGGGGTGCGGCAGGCGCCGCTCGCGGTCGCGCAGGGCGCTGTCGCGCTTGAAATCTTCCGCCAGGTCGCTGGCGACAATCAGGGCTTGCTCATCGCTGGTAATGACCGCGACGTGTTGGGAAAGAGACATGTGTTTCTCCAGAGATCTGGTCAAAAGCGTTCTGGGCGGTTAAATCCAGGAGTGCCGGGCAGGCAAGGTGCCGTTCAGGTGATAGGTGCCCACGGCGTGGTACTTCCAGCGCACCGGGTCGTGCAGGGTGTGCACCCGGGCGTTGCGCCAGTGACGGTCGAGGTTGAATTCGGCGAGGGTGGCGCGGCTGCCAGCCAGCTCGAAGAGCTTTTCACTGGCCAGCAGCGAGATCTCGGTGGTCAGCACCTTGGCTTCGGCTACGGCGATGGAGGCGCGGGCCGCGGACTCGGCAGTGATCGGCGCCGCGCTGACCTGGTCCAGCACCTGCCCGGCCTTGCGCAGCAGGGCTTCGGCGGCGTGCAGTTCGATCTGCAGCTTGCCGATGTCGGCGATCACATACAGGTCATCGCCGGCCCGCTCGACGTTGGCATCGATCCACGGGCGTGCTCGTTCACGAACGAAACGGATGGCGTCGGCCACGGCTTCCCGGGCGATGCCGGCGTCAATGGCGGCCTGGATCAGCTGGGATACCGCGCCCTGGATATTCGGTGTTTCGTTGATCCGCCAGTTGTCCAGCACCAGCTCGGCGTCCACCCGCACATCGTTGAGCAGGATGGTGCCGCTGGCGGTGGTGCGCTGGCCGAAGCCCGACCAGTCGTCGACGATGCGCAGCCCCGGGGTGCCACGACGGACGAAGGCCAGCACCTGGCGGCCTTCCTCGTTGAGTGCCTTGACCGCCACCCAGTGGGCGAACAGGGCGCCGGTGGAGTAGAACTTCTGGCCATTGATCACGTGGCCGTCGGCGTCGGCGGTGATCCGTGCCTTGAGTTCCAGGGTGTTCTTGGTGCCGCGTTCCGGGCCGGCATTGCCGATGCGCCAGCCTTCCAGAACGCTCTGCAGCAGCTGTTTCTTCTGCCGCTCGGTGCCGCAGCCGAGAATCAGGCCGAGGATGCCGAACTGGTTCTGCGGGATCTGCCCCAGGGCCGGGTCGGCCGCGGAAATGATGGCGAAGACTTCGGCCAGGGTGACGAAGGAAACCTGTGGCCCGCCGTAGGCCCGGGGCACGGAAATACTGCCCAGGCCGCTGCGGGTGAATTGTTCGATCTGCGCCCAGGGCAGCTTGCGCTGGCGGTCGCGCTGGGCGGCCTGCTGGCGGGCCGCGTCGGCCAATTCATGGGCAGCCTGAAGGGCTTCGGCGTCGTTGCGCAGAACCCGAGCGGGCAGCAAAAGGGGAGCGATATCCAGGTCACTCTGGACCTGGGCTTCGATCAGACTGGACATCAGTGCCACTCCTTGGCTGCACGCAATGCCCTGGCGATCTGCACTGGGGTGATTGTGTTCCGGACCATACCTACCTCACATCTCATGGATATGCCGCGTGCGTGCGGCGAAATCAGAATCAAGAATGTCCGGTGGTCCGGTGCATATACCCTATGCGCGTATAAAAATTAAATAAACTAACTTTTAGGAATATGAATAGAAGGGGTTTACGTATACGGCAGGATGGCCGGTTGCGGCCCAGTGGCTGCGGGCTGGCGCGGTGTGCGGCAGACGCCGGCTAGCATTTTTCGTTGGCGCAAAAGAACACGGACAGGGGGATGCAAACACGGGAAGTGAGGCGATCGGCGCTGAGCGTTCAGGCGCCGCCGCAGGCGTTACTGGTACTGATCCAGCTCGTGGGTGAGCGATTGCAGCAGTGACTCGGGGGGCAGCAACAGGCCTTGTCCGTCCGCATCGGCAAACACCAGGCAGAGCCTGGCGTCGCGCTGCATGCCAGGCAGCCAGTGGGAGAGGAAATGGCCCAGCTCAATGGGCTTGGGTTCAAAGCCGTGCCATGGGCCGTGGGCGCACAAGGCGGCGAACTCCGCCTCTGGCCAGAAGGCGATGGCGCTGGCCTGGGCGGAGCCGGCGGTGGCCCAGCCGTCAGCGAACAGCCCCCAGATGACCTGGAAATCCGCCACCTTGCGAATCAGGTAGTCACACTGGGCCTGGGGCGAGAGCCGGAGCAGGTTGTGGATTTTCTGCGGCGCCAGCATCAGGCCTCCATGGCCTGGAAGGAGCGCAGGCAGCCGGCTAGGGGAGTTTCAAGCTTCATGTGCCGGGGTGGAGAAACTTGCTGAGGAACTGTCGGGTGCGTTCGTGCTGGGGGTTGGCGAACAGCGCCTTGGCTTCGCCCTGTTCGACGATCACCCCCTTGTCGAAGAAGATCACCCGGTTGGCCACGTCCCGGGCAAAGCCCATCTCGTGGGTGACGATGACCATGGTGCGTTTCTCTTCGGCCAGGCTGCGGATGGTGGCCAGTACTTCGCCCACCAGCTCCGGGTCCAGGGCCGAGGTGGGTTCGTCGAACAGGATCACCCGCGGTTCCATGGCCAGGGCCCGGGCAATCGCTACCCGCTGTTGCTGGCCGCCGGACAGGCGCCTGGGGTAGGCATCTTCCTTGCCTGCCAGCCCGACCTTGGCCAGCAGCGCGCGACCCAGGGCGACGGCTTGCTCCCGCGGGGTCTTCTTCACCACCAGCGGGCCTTCGATGACGTTCTCCAGGGCGGTGCGGTGGGGGAACAGGTTGAAGTTCTGGAACACGAAGCCCACTTGCTGGCGCAACTGGCGGATCCGGCCCTGCTGATGGCTCAGGGGGATGCTGCTGTCGATGCTGATGTCACCGATGCGGATGCGGCCGCTGGTGGGTTCTTCGAGAAAATTCAGGCAGCGCAGGAAGGTGGTCTTGCCCGAGCCGCTGGGGCCGATGATGGCGACCACTTCGCCTTCCTTGACCTCCAGGTCGATGCCATTGAGCACCGTCTGGCCCTTGAACTGCTTGGTCAGTTTTTCCACCACGATCATGGCTTCAGGACTCCTGGTCGTGCCGATTGACCCGCTCTTCAAGCCGGTTCTGCAGGTGCGCGAGCACGCTGGCGAGAATCCAGTAGATCAGGGCGGCGGCAAGATACATGGTGAAGATTTCGAAGGTGCGGGCGGTGATCAGCTGCGCCTGGCGGAACAGTTCAGGCACCTGGATGGTGGCGGCCAGGGCCGTGTCCTTGACCAGGGAAATGAAGCTGTTGCCCAGCGGCGGCAGGGCCGTACGCATGGCTTGGGGCAGGATCGCCCGGCGCAGGGTTTGCGCGCGGGTCATGCCGATGCTGGCGGCGGCTTCCCATTGGCCACGTTCGATGGAGCCGATGGCAGCCCTGAGGATTTCACAGGCATAGGCCGCCATGTTCAGGGAGAAACCGATCAGTGCCGCGGGCAGCGGGTCCAGTTCCAGCCCCAGTTGCGGCAGGCCGTAATAGATCACGAAGAGCTGCACCAAGAGCGGCGTGCCGCGAAAGAACGACACGTAGATGCGGGCGATCCAGCTCACCAGGGCCAGGCGCGACAGGCGCATCAAGGCCAGGCCAAAGCCCAGCAGCAGTCCGAAGAACATGCCGCCGAGGCTGAGGATGACCGTGTAGTACGCGCCTTTGAGAAGAAATGGCGCTGATTCCAGCGCCAGTTGCAGGCCTGCTTCCATTATTGGGTGACGTCAGCGTTGAAGTATTTTTCCGAGAGTTTTTTCAACGTGCCGTCCGCCCGCAGTTCCTCGATGGCCTTGTTCACCGCCGCCAGCAGCTCAGGTTCGCCCTTGCGCAGGGCCACGCCGGCTTCCTGGCGGGAGAAGGGTTCGCCGGAAACCACCAGGGTGTCCTTGGTTTTCTTGATCAGCTCGAAGGCCGCCAGGCGGTCCACCAGGATGGCTTCGATACGGCCTACGCGCAGGTCCTGGTACTTGGTCGGATCGTCGTCGTAGGTCTTGATGATGGCGGTGGGCACGTTGTCCTTGAGCCACTGCTCGTAGTTGGTGCCCAGGCCCACGCCGACCTTGTGCCCACCCAGGTCGGCGGCGGTCTTGAACTTGCCTTCGTCCTTCTTCTGGGTCAGGGCCTGGATGCCGGAGACGGTATAGGGGATGGAGAAATCGTACTTTTTCTTGCGCTCTTCAGAGATGGTCACCTGGTTCACCACGGCGTCCAGGCGCTTGGACTCCAGGGCGGCGAGAATGCCGTCCCACTTGGTCGGCTGCAGCTTGACCTTGACCCCGAGCTTGTTCGCCAGGGCTTCGGAGAATTCCACCTCGAAGCCGGTCAGCTTGCCGTTTTCGTCCACATAGCTGAACGGTGGGTAGGTGCCTTCCAGGCCGACGTTGATGACTCCGGCATCCTTGATTTTCTGCAGTTGCTCGCCGGCAACCGCTTGCCCCATCAGTCCGGCACCCAAGGCCAGGCCCAGTGTGCCAATCAGCAGATTGCGACGCAGTACGGAAAAATTCATGACAAGCCCCTGTTTGTTTTCTTATGCACGATGCGGGTGGAGTTGCAGGTCAATCGGTGAGGCGCGAACTGTGCTTTATCCTGCCTTAAATGCGCGTGGCGCGTCTCGTGGCAATTGGGCCTGCGGCGCGACTATAAGATGGCATTTATAGGTTTAAAAATAATATAAATTTACTTTGTTATTCCTTTTTGTTTGGTTCTCCTCGCACCATCCTTCCGCAGGAGCTGGCTTGCCAGAAAAGGCGGCATCGAGGGCGATGCAAGGCTCGTGGGCCTCTTTGCCGGCAAGCCGGCTCCTACAAAGAACTCCATTGCCCTGACCCCGCAGGAGCTGGCTTGCCAGCGAAGGCGGCGTCGAGGGCGATGCAAGGCTCGCGCTGCTACGAGAAGGCGCCGGCGTAGGCGAACAGGGCCGGGGCGCCGCCGGTGTGCAGGAAAATCAGCGGGCCATCGTCGAAGCGCTGGCGGCCGACCCCGTCCAGCAGGCCGGCCATGGCCTTGCCGGTGTATACCGGGTCCAGCAACAGGCCTTCCTGGCTGGCCAGCAGCTTGACCGCCGCCAGGGTCCCGGCATTGGGTTCACCGTAGCGCGGGGCGAAGTACTCGTCCCACAACTGCACGTTGAAAGCGTCGGGCAGCTTCACTCCCAGCAGTTCGGCGGTGCGCTCGGCCAGGCCCTGGACCTTGGGCCGCTGGTCTTCTTCGCTGCGCGACACGGTGACCCCGATCACCGGCAGTTGCGGCAGCACTTCGCTCAAGGCCAGGGCCAGGCCGCTGTGGGTGCCGGCGCTGCCGGAGGCCAGGACCACGGCGGCAAATTCCAGGCCGCTGTCTTCGATCTGCTGCGCCAGCTCCAGGCCGGCGCGCACGTAGCCCAGGGCCCCCAGGGCGTTGGAGCCGCCGATGGGCACCAGGTAGGGTTTCTTGCCGTTGCTGCGCAGGCGCGCGGCCAGGGCGTGCAGTTGCTCGTCGGCCTGGTCGAGGTTTTCCACCAGCTCCACCTTGGCGTCGAACAGGTCCAGCAGCAGGCGGTTGCCATTGCCCAAGTAGTTGGGGTCTTGGGTGCCGGTGGGGTTTTCCAGCAGGGCCACGCAGCCCAGCCCCAACTTGGCAGCCAGGGCTGCGGTCTGGCGCACATGGTTGGACTGGATGGCACCGGCGGTGATCAGGGTGTCGGCGCCCTGGGCCAGGGCATCGGCGGCCAGGTATTCGAGCTTGCGCAGCTTGTTGCCGCCCATGGCCAGGGGGGTGCTGTCGTCACGCTTGACGTAGACATCGCGACCGATCCAGGCCGACAGGCGTTCGAGTTTTTCCAGGGCGGTGGTAGACCTGAGCAGGTCGAGACGATTAAAGCGGGCGAGCTGTTGTTTGATCATGGGGCCGCACGGAACAGGGAAGGTGCAAGGACTATAGGCAGCCCTTTTTGCCCGGGCAACCGCCAATCGCTTATGCGAAAAAGTGCTTGAAGCCAGACAATTAGTTCTTAAGCGCCGCCGTCGCCGGGCGTAAAGTGATCGCCGTTTGCGCGGCCCGATTGTCCGGCCGCCCGAGTAAGGAGTCTTATCGTGAGCGAGCGTTCCAGCCATTGGCAATTGCAGACCATCGTTGGCCAACTGCGTGATGCCCGTGACCAGTGGCGTACCCGCAACGGTCGGGTCAGCGGCGAGCAGGGCGGGCGTGAGCTGCCGTCGCGGGCGGCCATGGCGGAAATCCTCGAGGCCCTGTGCGGTGCCCTGTTTCCCATGCGCCTGGGGCCGGTGGACCTGCGCGAAGAGAGCGAGGATTTCTACGTGGGCCACACCCTGGACGCGGCGCTCAACGCTTTGCTGGCCCAGGCGCGCCTGGAGCTGCGCTATGTGGCCCGGCAGAGCGGCGAGGCCGATGCCGAAGTCAACGCCCGGGCGATCCGCCTGATCCAGGATTTCGCCCTGGCCCTGCCCGGCCTGCGGGTGCTGCTGGACACCGATGTGCTGGCCGCCTATCACGGCGATCCTGCGGCCCGCAGCGTGGATGAGGTGCTGCTGTGCTACCCCGGCATCCTGGCGGTGATTCACCACCGCCTGGCGCACCATCTGTATCGCGCCGGCCTGCCGCTGCTGGCGCGGATCAGCTCGGAAATCGCCCACTCGGCCACCGGCATCGACATCCACCCGGGTGCGCAGATCGGCCGCAGCTTCTTCATCGACCACGGTACCGGCGTGGTGATCGGCGAGACCGCGATCATCGGCGAGCGGGTGCGCATCTATCAGGCGGTGACCCTGGGCGCCAAGCGCTTCCCGGCGGACGAGGACGGCCAGTTGCAGAAGGGCCACCCGCGCCACCCGATCGTCGAGGACGACGTGGTGATCTACGCCGGCGCGACCATCCTCGGGCGCATCACCATCGGCAAGGGCTCGACCATTGGCGGCAACGTCTGGCTGACCCGCAGCGTGCCGGCCGGCTGCAACCTGACCCAGGCCAACCTGCAGCACGACGACGGCTCGCAGAAGTAGGCGCTGGCTTGTGTAGGCGCTGGCTTGCCAGCGAAGGCGTCTCTGAGAGCGATGCAGGACTTGCCGGCCTATTCGCCGGCAAGCCGGCTCCTACGGAAGAAGGTGTACGCCCGCCTGTTGTAGGAGCTGGCTTGCCAGCGAAGGCGTCCCTGAGGGCGATGCAGGGCTTGCGGGCCTATTCGCCGGCAAGCCGGCTCCTACGGGAGAGAGGCCGGCCCGGCAAGGGGCTTTTTCTGCTGAACGATTGCGTTCGACACACGTCATACCCTTCCCTGAGCTAGCGTACAAAAGGTACCGCTGAGCCCTGCGATTAGTCCTGAGCCCCCTATCCATGTTTAACTTGAACGCTTGTTCAAGTTAAACCGGTGGTTCGCTGCCCGCTCACAACAGGAGGCTTGCCTTTGCTGAGTCCGTCTATTTCAGCCATGTTTCATCCCTTCGAGGTGCACCGTTCATGAGTGCACCATCCACCTCCGCGAATGCTCTGATTCGCATGAACCCTCCGGTGTTCTACTTCGCCGCGAGCTTTATCCTGATCTTCGGCGTGGTGGTCATTTCCATGCCGGAACAGGCCGGCGCCTGGCTGCTGGCGGCGCAAAACTGGGCGGCCAATACGGTCGGCTGGTACTACATGCTGGCGATGACCCTGTACCTGGTCTTCGTGGTGGTCACCGCCTTGTCCGGCTACGGCAAGATCAAGCTCGGTGCCGACCACGACGAACCCGAGTTCAGTTACCTGTCCTGGGCCGGCATGCTGTTCGCCGCCGGGATCAGCATCACGCTGTTCTTCTTCTGCGTTTCCGAGCCCCTGACCCACATGCTGCAACCGCCCCAGGGCGAGGCCGGCACCGCCGAGGCGGCGCGCCAGGGCATGCAGCTGCTGTTCCTGCACTGGGGCCTGCACGGCTGGGGCGTGTTCGCCTTCGTCGGCATGGCCCTGGCGTACTTCGCCTACCGGCACAACCTGCCGCTGGCCCTGCGTTCGGCGCTGTACCCGCTGATCGGCAAGCGCATCAACGGCCCTATCGGCTACACGGTGGATGGCTTCGGCATCATCGCCACGGTGTTCGGCCTGGGCGCCGACATGGGCTTTGGCGTACTGCACCTGAACTCCGGCCTCGACTACCTGTTCGGCATCGCCCACACCCAGTGGATCCAGGTTGGCCTGATCACCCTGATGATGGGCGCGGCGATCATTGTCGCGGTGTCCGGGGTCGACAAGGGCGTGCGGGTGATGTCCGACATCAACATGCTGCTGGCGGTGGCGCTGCTGCTGTTCGTGCTGTTCGCCGGGCCCACCCAGCACCTGCTCAACACCCTGATCCAGAACCTGGGCGACTACCTGGGCGCCTTGCCCACCAAGAGCTTCGACGTCTACGCCTACAACAAGCCCAGCGACTGGCTGGGCGGCTGGACGGTGTTCTACTGGGCCTGGTGGATTGCATGGTCGCCGTTCGTGGGCCTGTTCATCGCGCGGATTTCCCGGGGCCGGACCATCCGCGAGTTCGTGTTCGGCGTACTGCTGATTCCCCTGGGCTTTACCCTGGCGTGGATGTCGATCTTCGGTAACAGCGCCATCGACCAGGTGCTCAACCACGGTATGAGCGCCCTGGGCATGTCGGCTATCGACAACCCGTCGATGACCCTCTACCTGCTGCTGGAAACCTACCCCTGGAGCAAGACCGTGATTGCGGTCACGGTGTTCATCAGCTTCGTGTTCTTCGTCACCTCGGCGGATTCCGGCACCGTGGTGCTCTCGACCCTGTCGGCCAAGGGCGGCAACGCCGATGAAGACGGGCCGAAATGGCTGCGGGTGTTCTGGGGCGCGATGACGGCGCTGGTTACCAGCGCGCTGTTGTTCGCCGGCAGCATCGACTCGCTGAAGTCGGCGGTGGTGCTGACCTCGCTGCCGTTCTCGCTGATCCTGCTGTTGATGATGTGGGGGCTGCACAAGGCGTTCTACCTGGAATCCCAGCGTCGCATCGCCCAGTTGCATTCCCTGGCGCCGGTTGCGCCTTCGCGGCGGGGCAAGGGCGGCTGGCGCCAGCGCCTGAGCCAGGCGGTGCATTTCCCGTCACGGGATGAGGTGTATCGCTTCCTCGACCAGACAGTGCGCCCGGCCATCGAAGAGGTGACCGCGGTGTTCGTCGAGAAGGGCTTGAACGTGGTGACCCAGCCCGACCCGGCCAACGACAGCGTGAGCCTGGAAATCGGCCATGGCGACCAGCACCCGTTCATCTATCAGGTGCAGATGCGCGGTTACTTCACCCCGTCCTTCGCCCGTGGCGGCATGGGGCCCAAGGAGCTGCGCAACCGCCGTTACTACCGGGCCGAGGTGCATCTGGCCGAGGGCAGTCAGGATTACGACCTGATGGGCTACACCAAGGAACAGATCATCAACGACATCCTCGACCAGTACGAACGCCATATGCAGTTCCTGCATCTGGTGCGCTGAGCCGTTCGCTCAGGCCTTGGTGAGCAACAGGTAGAGCACCAGGGCCAGCACCGGCACGGCAAACACCAGGCTGCCGACCGCCAGCTCCGAACGCAGGGGCTGGTGGGCGGTGACCATGCCCACCGCACCGTTGATGACCGTCAACGCCAGCCACAGCCCCGAGAAGCCATAGCCCAGGGTCTGGCGGCTGAAACCCAGCCGCTCGCCGATAAACAGCACCAGTGCCAGCAGGATCAGGCCAAAGGTGATGATGATGGTGGTGTGCATGATGGGTACTCCCCGGGAGCCGGTGTGCCGGCGCATGTATCGAGCATAGGCGTCAAACCAGCCCGCCATTGGCCCGCAGGATCTGCCCGTTGACCCAGGCCGCCGCCGGGCTCGCCAGGAAGCTGATGATGCTGGCGATATCCTCCGGCTGCCCCAGGCGTTCCAGGGGCGGCATCCTGGCGAAGCTGGCCACCTGCTCGGCAGTCTTGTCCTTGAGGAACAGTTCGGTGGCCACCGGCCCCGGCGCCACGGCATTGACCGTGATCTGGCGCCCGCGCAGCTCCTTGGCAAACACCTGGGTCAGGGATTCCACCGCCGCCTTGCTGGCGATGTACACCGCGTAGCCCGGCAGGTTGAGGCCGACGGTGCTGCTGGAGAAGTTGACGATACGGCCGCCGTCATTCAGGCGCCCGGCGGCTTCGCGCAGGGTGTTGAAGGTACCGCGAGTGTTGATGGCGAAGGTCTGCTCGTAGAGCTCGTCGCTGTGCTCGGCCAGGGGCAGCACCTTGAGGATGCCGGCGTTGTTGATCAGCACATCGACCTTGCCCAGTTGGGTCTCGGTCTCTTCGAACAGCCGGCGCACATCGTTGGCGCTGGCCACGTCGGCCTTGACCGCTATGGCCCGGTGCCCGGCCTGGCGCAGTTCCACCACCAGCCGGGAAGCTTCCTCGCTGCTGCTGGCGTAGTTGATCGCCACGGCGTAACCCTCCTTGGCCAACTGGCGGGCGATCACTGCGCCTATGCCTCGGGAGGCTCCGGTGACAATGGCGACTTTTGCGGCTTGAGCGGTCATGGGGTCAGTCCTTCATGGAGGTTGAACGGCTTGTCTGGGCAACAGGTTCACGGATTTACCGTGCTGGATAAATGCGCCAGAGTTGCCTTGACTGTTCAATATTCGCCAACAATCGAGCTTCTGGAGCCACCTGTGGACCAAGTCAAAGGGATGAAAGTGTTCGTAAGGATCTACGAGCGCAGCAGCTTCACTCTAGCCGCCGATGACCTGAACCTGCCCCGGGCGACCCTGACCCACACCCTCAACCAGTTCGAGGCCTGGCTCGGTACCCGGCTGCTGGAGCGCAGCACCCGCCGGGTACGCCCGACTCTGGATGGCCAGGCCTATTACCCCCGTTGCGTGCAACTGCTGGCGGAGCTGGAAGAGGCTGAACTGGCGTTTCGCACTGTGGAGCCCCATGGGCGCTTGCGGGTGGACATGCACGGCACCCTGGCCAAGCACTTCGTGATCCCGCGGCTGGGGGAGTTCATGCAACGTTATCCACAGATCGAACTGGCCATCAGCGAGGCCGACCACTTTGTCGACCTGGTCGCCGAGGGCGTGGACTGCGTGCTGCGTGCCGGCAACCTGGAAGGCTCCTCGCTGATTGCCCGGCGGGTGGCGAACCTGCAGCAGGTGACCTGCGCCAGCCCCGCCTACCTGGCGCGATACGGCGAACCGCAGAGCCTGGACGAACTCGGCGCGCATCGGGCGGTGAACTACGTTTCGCGTACCGCCACCCGCCCGTTCCCCTTCGAGTTCCTGGTCGAGGGGCAGGTGCGCGAAGTGGCCATCGATGGCGCCTTGTCGGTGTTCGGTGCGCAGATCTACGGCGCCTCGGCCCTGGCGGGGCTGGGGATCATCCAGTGTCCGCGTTATCACGTGGCGCGGCAGATCGAGCAGGGATCGATGCGCGAGATTCTCTGTCACACGCCGCCCCCGGCAATGCCGGTGTCGGTTGTCTACCCCCATAGCCGGCACATGTCGCCGCGGGTGCGGGTGTTTGTCGACTGGCTGGCGCAGGTGTTTACCGAGGCGCATTGACGCCCCCCGATGGCACGCCATGCGCAGGAGCTATGGGCCGCCAGCGTATTGATCAACCCAGTGGATCACCTGGACAACCCCGACTACGCCGGTGGCGTATGGGCCGCTGCGCAAGCTCTCTGCCTGAGGGGCGGTGGGCTCAACTGCTTTCGCGCTCGATCAGCCGGCATTGCAGCAGGTTCAGGCGTTGCACCGTGCCTGCCACTGGCAGCACTCCCAGGCTCTCCAGCACCCGGGTCGCGGCCAGTACGCCGATCTGAAGCGCCGGTGGCTGGATGGTGCTCAGGCTGGGCAGCAGCATCTGCGCAAAGGGGTAGTCGCCAAAGCCCAGCACCGCACATTCCTCGGGGATCTTCAGCCCGGCTCGTTGCCCCGCCAGCAGGCCGCCGGCCGCCAGGTTGTCGTTGGCGAAGATGATCGCGTCGGGGCGTTCAAGGCTGCCCATCAGCGCTTCCATGGCCTGTTTGCCGGCCTCGAAGGGCGCGCGGTCGGCATCCGGGGCAAACACCCGGGGCGCCAGCCCCAACTCGGCCAGCGTTGCCAGATAGCCGTCGCGCCGCTCCAGGGCACTGAAGTCTCCCGGGGCGCTGTTCTGCACGAAGGCGATGCGCCGGTAGCCTTTGGCGTGCAGGTGACGAGCGGCCGTGACCCCTACCTGAAAGTGCGAAAAGCCGATCTGCAGCGGTTGGCGCTGGGGCTGGTAGTCCCAGGTTTCGATCACCGGGATCTCGGTGTCGGCGAGCATCTTTTCCGTGCCCGGGCTATGGAAGTGGCTGGTCAGTACCAGGGCTGCCGGCGACCAGCCGAGAAAGGCCCTTACCGCGCTCTCCTCCTGCCTTGCGTCGAAGTAGCTGGAAGCCAGCAGCAGTTGGTAGCCATGGCGGCTGAGGGTGTCGCTGAAACCCTGGATGGTCTGGGCGAAAATCGGCCCGGAAATGTTCGGGATGACCATGGCGACAATCCGCCCGCGGGCCGAGGCCAGCCCGCCGGCCACCAGGTTCGGTACATAGCCGAGTTCGGCGACCACCGCGGCGATGCGTTCACGGCGCTCGGGGGAAACACTGTCGGGCTGGTTGAAATAGCGCGAAACGGTGATCGCCGACACCCCGGCCTGGCGCGCCACGGTGTTCAGGGTTACGCGGCCGGCGCCGCGGCGCTTGCGGCCAGGCGCTTGGTCAGAGCTCATGAGCGCATTCCTTTGTCTGAACAAAAAGGCATATAAAAGTAATTTTTCAGTATTGGACGCTCTATCAAGAGCCTGTCGATACTGGCGATGTTAGCGCTAACAAAGCGCCATGTCTGCTACTCGCTCGAGCGAATGCCCAAGACAGTTTTCAGGCGCTGCCGGCACAGATCGGCAGCGGTTCGGGGCATTTTTCAGCAGGTGCAGCATGCAGAACTTTCTTGGGGAACAGCACAGTCTCACGCAGTCGATCCGTGGTACCACGCCATTGCGACCCCATCTGGGCTGGTTGCTGGCGGGGCTGGCCGCCTTGCCGCTGCCGGCGGCTTATGCCGCTGGCAGCGGCGCCAGCGCACAGGATCAGGAACCGACCCTGAAGTCGGTGACCGTCACCGCCACCCGCCGCGAGGAATCGCTGCAGAAAGTCCCGGTGGCGGTCTCGGTGGTGGAGGGCGAGCAACTGGAGCGGGATAACCGCAACGGCGTTGCAAGCATCGTGCAGCAGGTGCCATCGCTGAACTTCCGCACGGGTGCCTCGAACAAGGACACCTCGCTGTTCATCCGTGGCGTGGGCACCATTTCCACCTCACCGGGGGTGGAGCCCACGGTGGCGACGGTGATCGACGGCGTGGTCTACGGCCGCCCCGGCCAGGCCACCCTGGACCTGCTGGATCTGGAACGGATCGAAGTCCTGCGCGGGCCCCAGGGCACCCTGTTCGGCAAGAACGCCTCGGCCGGGGTGCTGAATGTCATCACCAAGGCGCCTACGGCCGAGACTCATGGCTACATCGACCAGGCCTACTACAGCGGCAATGAAAGCCGCACCCGTTTCGGCATTGGCGGCAGCCTGATTCCCGACACCCTCAAGGGCTCGCTCACCACCTTGTTCGGCAGCTACGACGGCAATGTGGATAACCGCCACAACGGCCAGGAGGTCAACGGCTACAACCGCAAGGGCGTGCGCGGTAAGCTGGAGTTCACCCCCAGCGAGGACCTCAAGTTCACCTTCGCGGCGGACTACATGCAATCCCATGATGACGCCCCCAACGGGGTGGTGAGCAAGGCCCTGACACCTGCCTTCGCCAATGCCCTGAACCCCGTGCGCGCCAGCAGCGACAACCGGGACATCAACACCGACACCCGTACCCATGTGGACGATATCAACAAGGGCCTTTCCGGCCAGTTGGACTGGAGCCTGGGCGACTACACCCTGACCTCGATCACCGCCTGGCGCGGCTGGAACAATACCCAGTACCAGGACGGCGACCGTCTTGGCACGGTCACTGCGGCTTTCCCCGGGACCGCCGACAAGGGTGACCTGGACTACAACCAGTACTCGCAGGAGCTGCGCCTGGCATCGCCCAAGGGGCGGTTCCTGGAGTACGTCGGTGGTCTGTTCTACATGCACGGCAAGGATGAAGAAACCTACCAGCGCACCCTGACCACGACCACCGGCGCCAACCGGGGCATTGCCGACTACAGCACCACCAACGACAGCTACGCGGTATTTGGCGAGAGCACCCTGAATTTCACCGAGGACTTTCGTGGCATCGCCGGCCTGCGCTGGACCCACGATGACCTGAAGTACGATCACCGCCGGGTCTCGACTTCGGCGACCACGGTCAGCGGTATCCAACCGGGCACTCAGAGTTCCGGCTCGGTGGACGAGGATGGTTGGTCCGGGCGCCTGGGCCTGCAATATGACCTCAGCGCCACGGTCACCAGCTACCTGACCTATTCCCGGGGCTACAAGGGCCCGGCCTACAACGTGTTCTTCAACATGCAGCCGCGGGACACCCAAGCACTGAAACCCGAAACCTCCAACACCTGGGAGGTGGGGATCAAGGCCAGCAGCTGGAACAACCGGCTGACCACCAACCTCGCGGTGTTCCACAGCGAATACGACAACTACCAGGCCAACTTCTTCGACACCGTGGCCGGGCAGGTAGTGACCCGCCTGATCAATGCCGGGAGCGTCAGCAGCGAGGGCGTGGAACTGGATTACGCCCTGCAGGCCACCCAGCAACTGAAGTTCTCCGGGGCCCTGGCCTACACCCGGGCGCGCATCGACGAATTCGCCTGCCCGGCGGGCGCGGCGGCTTCGTGCAATGTCAACGGCAAGCCGTTGCCCTTCAGCCCGGACTGGAAAAGCTACGTGCGCGCCGACTACAGCATTCCCCTGGATAACGGCCTGGATATCGAGTTGGGCACTGACTACAGCTGGCAAAGCGAAGTGCAGTACGACATCAGCCAGAACCTCGACACCCGGCAGGGCGCCTACGGCATCTGGAACGCCAGCATTGCCCTGGCCGACTACAACGATGGCTGGCGCGTGGCATTGCTGGGCAAGAACCTTGCCGACAAGTCCTATTCGCCCTTGCTGGCCAGTGGCGGCAACTACATCTACCGCGCCGTGCCCCGGGATGACGAACGTTATTTCGGCGTGCAGTTGCGCAAGGATTTCTGATGCCCTGCCGTTGTAGGAGCCGGCTTGCCGGCGAATGGGTCGGCGAGCTGGGAGCAGGTCTTGTGGGCGCTTTCGCTGGCAAGCCAGCTCCTACAGCGGGCTTTGGCGGTGCCCTTTTTGCAGCATGAAACAAGGAGTGATCCATGTCCCGTTCCACTCGCCAGCTCAAGCTCGGCGCCTTTCTCATGGCCACCGGTCACCACGTTGCCGCCTGGCGTCATCCGGATGTTCCGGCCCAGGCAGGGCTGGATTTTGCCGTCTATAAAGAACTGGCGCAGATCGCCGAAGCCGCGCGCTTCGATGCACTGTTCGTCGCCGACAGCCTGGCAGCCCCTACCGGCCCCATCGCCAGCCGCATGGCCCGCTCCGATTACTTCGAACCCTTGACGTTACTGGCGGCCCTGGCGGCCGTGACCGAGCGGATAGGGCTAATTGCCACTAGCACTACGAGCTATAACGTACCGTACCACGTAGCACGTAAATTCGCGTCGCTGGACCATCTTTCAGGTGGTCGGGCGGGGTGGAACCTGGTGACTTCCGACAATGCCGCCGAAGCGCGGAATTTCGGTCGGGAGGAACATTTTGGGCACGCGGAACGTTATCGCAGGGCCCGGGAGTTCCATCGGGTGGTCACCGGGCTCTGGGACAGCTGGGAGGACGACGCCTTTGTCCGCGACAAGGCCAGTGGCGAGTATTTCGACCCAGACAAGCAGCATTTACTGGACCATCGCGGTGAATTCTTCCAGGTCAAAGGGCCACTGAATGTGGCGCGCCCACCCCAGGGATACCCGGTGATCGTCCAGGCCGGTTCTTCCGAGAGCGGTCGTGAGCTGGCGGCCCAGACCGCCGAAGTGGTATTCACCGCCCAGCCTTCCATGGCCGCCGCGCAGGCCTTCTATGCCGACCTGAAAGGACGCCTGAAGCAGTACGATCGTAGTACGCAATCCCTGAAAATCATGCCTGGGGTATTCGTGGTGGTGGGGGACAGCGAAAGTCAGGCCCGGGAAAAGTTCGAAGCCTTCCAGGACCTGGTGGAGCCCGAAGTGGGCGTGGCCCTGTTGGGGAGGATGCTGGGCAACTTCGACTTGTCCGGCTACCCGCTGGATGCACCGTTGCCGGCGCTGCCACTGACCGAGAGCGGCCAGCAGAGCCGCCAGCAATTGCTCACCGAGCTGGCCGGCAAGGACAACCTGACCCTGGCCCAGCTGGGACGCAGGATTGCCGGTGGCCGTGGGCACTACAGCCTGATCGGTACGCCCGGGCAGATAGCCGACGAACTGCAAGCCTGGTTCGAGGAGGGCGCGGCCGATGGTTTCAATGTGCTGGTGCCGCATCTCCCTGGCGGGCTACGGGACTTTGCCGACGGGGTGATTCCGGAACTGCAGCGGCGCGGGCTGTTCAGAACTGAATACGAGGGCCGAACCCTGCGGGAAAACCTGGGGTTGGCGCGACCGAAAAATCAGTTTGTGTGACAACGCGGCTGGCGCAGGGGCCGGCTTGCCAGCGAAGGCGCTCGTGGTGGCCAAGGCTTGCGGGCCTTTGGCCGGCAAGCCGGCTCCTACCCTGGGGCGCTTTGATCGACGTTAGTCGTTTTGGAAAGACCTGACTCAGAGAGGATTCGATGACTTACATAGCTGCTGAAAACCGCTACGACTCCATCCCCTATCGCCGTGTCGGCCGCAGTGGCCTGGTACTGCCGGCGCTGTCCCTGGGGCTGTGGCACAACTTTGGCGACAGCACGCCGATCGACACCCAGCGTGCCCTGCTGCGCACCGCCTTCGACCTGGGGATCAACCACTTCGACCTGGCCAACAACTACGGCCCGCCCTACGGCAGCGCCGAAATCAACTTCGGCCGCCTGCTGCGTGAAGACTTCAAGGCCTATCGCGATGAATTGATCATCTCCAGCAAGGCCGGTTGGGACATGTGGCCCGGGCCTTACGGCCAGGGCGGCGGTTCGCGCAAGTACGTGCTGGCCAGCCTCGACCAGAGCCTGCAGCGCCTGGGCCTGGACTATGTGGATATCTTCTATTCCCACCGCTTCGACCCGGATACGCCGCTGGAGGAAACCGCCAGCGCCCTGGCCACCGCCGTGCAGCAGGGCAAGGCGCTGTATATCGGTATTTCTTCCTATTCGGGGGCCAAGACCCGGGAAATCGCCGCGTTGCTCAAGGAGTGGAAGGTGCCGCTGCTGATCCATCAACCGGCCTACAACATGCTCAACCGCTGGGTCGAGAAGGACCTGCTGGATACCACCGAGGAACTCGGCGCCGGGGTCATCGCCTTTACGCCGCTGGCCCAGGGCCTGCTTACCGACAAGTACCTCAATGGCATTCCCGAGGATGCGCGGGTCAATCGTCCGGGGGGCGGCTCGTTGCAGGCTTCGCACTTGTCGGAGGCCAATATCGCCCATGTCCGCGCGCTCAACGAGATCGCCAAGAACCGCGGCCAGAGCCTGGCGCAACTGGCCCTGGCCTGGACCCTGCGTGACCCGCGGGTGACCTCGGCGCTGATCGGTGCCAGCCGGCCGGAGCAGATCATCGAGAACGTCGGGGCGTTGCAGAACCTGAGCTTCAGTGTCGAGGAACTGGCGGAAATCGATCATTTCGCCAAAGAAGGGCGCATCAACCTGTGGGAAAAACCTTCGACGGCAGAGTGAGGTAAGTCTGCCCCTGCACCGATAAAACAGCCCCCGGCAGAGCGATCTGCCGGGGGCTGTTGGCTTTGCCGCCTGGAGCGGGGCGGCAGGCGTCGTTACCTGGTCGTGCTGCTGACTTTCAAGGAAGACGGATTGCCGGCCACGGTGCGGTCCTGGGGATCATCGAGGTCGACCTTGGCGGTCACCGACAGGCCCGGCCGCAGGCGTTCGAGGCCGGACTGGTTGGCGTCGAAGCGAATGCGCACCGGCACCCGCTGGACGATCTTGGTGAAGTTGCCGGTGCCCGGTTCGAAGGGCAGCAGGGCAAAGGTCGAGCCTGAACCCGGAGCCAGGCTTTCCACGGTGCCGGTGATGCTGACGCCTGGCAGGGCATCGATCTTGATCTGCGTCGATTGCCCCGGGTACATGTGCTGGGTCTGGGTCTCCTTGAAGTTGGCCAGTACATAGAGGTCATGCAGCGGCACCAGGGTCAGCAGGCGCGAACCCGGTTGCACGTAATCGCCAACCTGGATCTGCCGATTGCCGACGGTGCCGTCCATCGGTGCATAGATGGTGGTGTGGCGCAGGTCCTGCTGGGCCAGTTCCAGCCGCGCCTTGGCGGTTACCACCTTGGCCTTGGCCATCTGCAATTGCGCTTGCAGGCGTTGCCGTTGCGCGGTGGTGACCGCAAGGTCGTTCTCCGCCACTTGCAACATGGCCTGGGCGTAGGCCAGGCCTTGTTCGGCGGAGATGGCCTGGGTGCTGTATTTCTCCACCTCGTTGCGCGCCACGGCGCCGGTGGTGACCAGGGTATCGAAGCGATTGCGCTCCGCACCGGCACGCTTGGATTCGGCCTGGTTGGTGCGGATCGAGGTGCGCGCCGCCTGCACGCGGGCACTGGCCAGGCGCTGCTCGGCGTCCTGGATGGTCAGCGCGGCCTCGGCCAGGGCGACCTGGGCCTGGTTGTCCGCCAGATCGCCTTCGGCCAGGGATACCCGGCTGTCGAACTCTTCGCTGTTGATGCGCACCAGGGGCTGCCCGGCGGTGACGTTCTGGTGATCCTTGACCAGCACCTCTGTCACCAGGCCATGGACCCGCGGCGCGACGGAGGTCGCATCGGCGGCGATGTAGGCATCGTCCGTGGCCTGTGTCGACGGCGCCATCAGCACCCAGCCAACCCCGACTGCTACCAATGTCAGGGCGATAGCGCCGGCGATCAGCGGGCGCTTGGAACGCTTGCGCGGCTTCTCGGACTCTTGGGCGGCTTGCAGGATGGCGTTCTGAGTCTGGGTGCTCTGCTCCATGTTGAAGCTCCATGCTGTTTTGAATTACGATCATAATATTCACATGTCGGTCGCAATACTACAGGGAAGTACCTACCGTGACGACAAGCGCAACTGACCTCTTCGAAGCGGGTGCCCAGCCCGGCCAACAGTCCACCAAGCGCAAGTTTCTGGTCTTCACGATCATGGCTTTCGGCATGTTCATGGCGCTGATCGACATCCAGATCGTGGCGGCCTCGCTCAACGACGTGCAGGCCGGGCTCAGTGCCGGCCCTGATGAAGTGAGCTGGGTGCAGACCGCCTATCTGATTGCCGAACTGATCATGATTCCCTTCTCGGCGTTTCTCGCCCAGGCGATTTCCACCCGCTGGCTGTTCGCTGCCAGCGCGGCGTTCTTTACCCTGTTCAGCGTGGGTTGCGGGATGGCCTGGAACATCGAGTCGATGATCGTGCTGCGGGCCCTGCAAGGCTTTGCCGGCGGGGCGATGGTGCCCACGGTATTCGCCGTGGGGTTCGTGTTGTTCGAAGGCAAGCAGCGGGCGATGGTCCCGGCAATCCTTGGCATGACCGCGGTGCTGGCACCGACCCTGGGCCCCACGGTGGGCGGCCTGGTGACCTTCTACCTGGACTGGCGCTGGATCTTCTTCATCAACGTGCTGCCGGGGCTGGCGATCTGCATCGGCGCGGCGTTGCTGATCGATGTGGATCGCCCGGACCTGTCCATGCTGCGGCGTATCGACTGGCTGCATTTCGTCGCCATGGCGCTGGCCCTGGGGTGTTTTGAATACGTGCTGGAGGAGGGGCCGCGCAAGGACTGGTTCAGCGATACCGGGATCGTCATCGCGGCCTGGGTGTCCCTTGTGTCCTTTGGTTTGTTCATCGAGCGCTCGTTGTATTCGAACAACCCGATCGTGTCCCTGGTGCCGTTTCGCGACCGCACCTTTTCCATTGCCTGCCTGTTGAACCTGGTGATCGGTTTTGGCCTTTATTCGTCGACCTACCTGGTGCCGGTGTTTCTTGGCCGGGTGCGTGGCTTCGATAGCCTGGAAATCGGCACCACGGTTTTTGTCGTGGGCATCGGGCAGTTGGTCAGTACGATTATTGCTGCCCGGGCCTCGGAAAAAGTTGATCGGCGCCTGATCATCTCGGTGGGTTTCCTCGGCCTGGCGCTGAGCCTGTGGCTGACTTCCCGGGTCACCTCCAACTGGGGATTCGATGAGTTGCTGGTGCCGCAGGTGGCGCGTGGGCTGTTCCTGATGCTGTGCATCGTGCCGAGCGTGAACATGGCCTTGAGTTCGTTCCAGGGGGTTGAACTGCGCCAGGCCTCCGGGCTGTTCAACCTGATGCGCAACCTGGGCGGCGCCATTGGTATTGCTACGGTCAACACCTGGCTGCAGGACGATGCCCGGACTCAGGTCCTGCGCCTGTCCGAGTCGCTGGGGAGCAAGGCTGTCGCCGCCCAGGAACTCATGGGCCAACTGGCGCTGAAGATTGCCGCCGATACACCGGATGCCAGCCACGCTTTCCTGATGGCTCAGGGCATTCTCGGCCGCCTGGTGGGGCGTGAAGCGCTGACCCTGGCCTTTGGCGATGTGTTCCGCCTGATGGCGATGATGTTCGTGGTGGCGTTGTTGCTGGTGCCGTTGTGCAAGGTGCCCCCGGCCGCGCCAGGCGCAGCCGAGGAGGAGAAGTGATAAGCAGCCGGGGCCTAGATGATCGGCGGCCCGGAGCGGGTCTTGCGCAACTGGCTGGGGGTGCAGCCCATGTTTTTCCACATCAGGCGGCGTAGAGCGGTGGAATCGGCATAGCCCACTTTGAAAGCAACTTCTTCAATGCTCATATTGGTGGTTTCCAATAAGCTTTGAACATGTTGCAGGCGAACTTTCTGAATGAAGGCCATGGGCGGCTTTCCCGTGGCGCTACGAATTCTGCGGGATAAGGTCTTCTCGGTTATACGCAAATGTTCGGCAATGGTGCTCAGTGGCGGAACGTTGGGCAGGCAATCCTCGATGAACTTCTCCATTAACAAAACTTCACGGTTTTCCGTTTGCAAGTTGGACAGGGCCATGTAGTGATATTGCGCCGGTCGACCATCTATCAACAGATAACGCATGGTCAATTCAGCAATCTGATTGCCCATCTTATTACGCAATATGTAGAGCATTAGATCCATTTGCGACATGCCTGCGCCTGCTGTAATCATATTTCCGTCATGAATAAGCATGCGTTTTGTGTCGAGTATCGCTTCGGGATAACGCTCTTTGAAAGTTTCATACAGTTGCCAATGAGTGGTGACCGTATGCCCCTCCAGAACCCCCGACTCACCCAGGACGAAAACTGCTGAACAGGACGCCGCCGTCTGCTGCCCGCGGCGGTGATGGTCATGCACCAACTGGCTGAGCTTGCGGATATCGGCGTGCCCGAGCCGGGTGATCAGTTCGCTGGACAGGCTGAGCCCAGGCAGCCTTTTTTCCCGGCGACAGCCAAAGAAATCCAGCTCCTGGGTGTTCTCCAGCCCCAGTCCCGGGATCACCAGCATGCTGCCTTCGATGGCTTGGACCTTGTCCAGTGGCTGGGCATCCAGGCGCATGCCGTTGCGCATGCGAACCGATTCGCTGCTGCCGATAATCTTCCAGGTGATGGTTGGCCGGCCCATGACTTCGGCGACCTGGTTAGCTGTTCGCAGCACATCCAGGGTGATCGCGACACTCGATCCCATGGCACCTTCCAGCGCAATAAGCGTGAGCACATCCATGTCCATTTTCTCCCTGTAAGTGTCCATTTGTGCATTAGCAAAATATACAAGCTGGTGGCAGACTTCTCAACGCATCCAGATTTCACTTTCCTGCCCACGCTATTCCCTGTGGGACATAAAAAAATATGCATTCATCAAGTGAATGCGTTGCTCTGTCAATAAAATGACATCTTTGTCTACTGCCTAGTAAGAGCTCCCCTTCTTAGGGGCGTTTGTTCGGTTCCTTAGTGCTGAAAATAATAAACGACCTCCAGGTCAATATATGGCTCTCCATTTAAAAAGGATTTTGAATGAACTACGCCGTGCCTCGTGATTATCTTAATGATGTCAATCCAGCCATCTCAGCGCATGTAGCAGTTGATGATCTGCCGTTGGCTGAAGTCCCGGGCATCGAATGTTTAAGTTCGGTTACCGAAGTACTGGCCTATCGCGCATGGCGGCAACCCGATGCCATTGCCTTCATCCATCTGCTCGATGGCGAGCGGGAGGAGGCGTCGATCAGCTACGCCGAACTGTGGAAGCGTAGTCAACGATTGGCCGCCGCGCTGCAGATCTTCGAGCCCCGTGAAAAACGGGTGCTGATGCTGTTCGAGACCGGTATCGACTACATCGTTTCACTGTTCGGCCTGCTGCTGGCCGGTGCCGTGGCGATCCCGGCCTTTCCCCCAGTGGGGACCCGGGGGCTGGAGCGGCTGGCACTGATCTGCGCTGATGCCCATCCGCAACTGGTGCTCACCAGCTCGCGCTTCATGCGGTCCCAGGAGCGGGTCAACGCTCTGCTCCAGGGTGATTTGCCCGCGCCCCAGTGGGTTGACCCGGAGCAGTTGGCCGAGGCGGATTCATCCTGGCGCGGGCAGGCGCTCGCCCACGGCCAACTGGCCCTGCTGCAATACACCTCGGGCTCCACCTCGGCGCCCAAGGGCGTGATGCTGACCCACGACAACCTCTACAGTAATTGCCGCAGTGCCAGCCAGTGGATGGGCCCGGCCAGGAATCGCGTGGGTTGCAGCTGGCTGCCGCCCTATCACGACATGGGCCTGATGGGCGGAATACTGCAGCCGATCTTCGATGCCTTCCCTACCGTGCTCATCAGCCCCGGGCACTTTGTCCAGCGGCCGCTGCGCTGGCTGGATGCGGTGTCCAGGTACGGCGCCGACGTCACCATCGCGCCCAACTTCGCCTTCGACCTGTGTGTCGAAAACATCACCGACGAGGAACTGGCAGAGCTCGACCTGAGCAAGCTCAAGGCTATCTATTGCGGGGCCGAGCCGGTGCGCCAGAGCACCCTGGCGCGCTTCTCCGAACGTTTTGCCGCCGCCGGCTTCAACCCGGCGGCCCTGGGCCCCTGCTACGGGTTGGCCGAGGCCACCGTACTGGTCTCGGGCAAGCGCCACGATGAGCCGGCGTTCAATACCCAGGTGGATCGGGACCAACTCGCCAGTGGCACCCTGGCCATCGTCGATGCCGAGGATGCCCGGGCCCTGCCGCTGGTCAGTAGCGGCAGGGTCGCCCCGGGCCTGCGCGTGGCGATTGTCGACCCTGTCAGCCTGCAACCGGTGGCGGACGGCCAGATCGGCGAGATCTGGGTCCAGGGCGACAACGTGGGCGCCGGCTACTGGGGCAAGGAAGCGCTGAGCCAGCAGGTGTTTCGCGCCAGCCTGCCGGGCATCCATGGGCGTTTCATGCGCACCGGCGATCTTGGCGCGCTGCACCGCGATGAGCTGTTCGTCACCGGGCGCCTCAAGGACCTGATCATCATTGCCGGGCGCAACCTGTATCCCCAGGACCTGGAGCTGGCGGTGGAAAGCGCCGACCCGCGCATCCGCAGCAACGGCTGCGTGGCGGTGGGCATCGATAACGGTCAGCAGGAACAACTGGCGATCGTGGCCGAGGTCAAGCGCAGCGAGAAACTCGATGAAGCCCAGCAGGAACAGCTGCGCCAGGTGATCACCAGTGCGCTGGTCAGCCAGTTCGGCGTGGCCCCGGCGCGCATCCACCTGGCGCCCATGGGCGGCATTCCACTGACCACCAGTGGCAAGGTCCAGCGCCAGGCCACCCGCAAGGCCCTGCTCAACGACACGCTGGCGCGCTATGGCGCCAGTCGCGCGGCTGCGGCACCTACCCTTAAAACTGCAACGGATGCCCTGTCATGACGGCCATGAATCCTCATATCGACCGCACCGGCCAGCGCGAGCGGCAATTGGCCTGGCTGACGGTCGCAACTCCGGCAGTGGGCACCGTGGTGGCCCTGGTGCTGGCCTGGCATCAGGGCATCGGCTGGCTGGAAATCGGCGCGCTGGCCAGCATGTACCTGCTGACCGCCCTGGGAGTGGAAGTGGGCATGCACCGGTTCTTTTCCCACCATGCGTTCAAGGCCGGCCCGGTGATCACCGCATTCTTCGGCATCGCCGGTTCGATGGCGGCGCAGGGCCCGATCCTGTTCTGGGCGGCGACCCATCGCCAGCACCACGCCTTCACCGACAAGGAAGGCGACCCGCATTCGCCGCGTCCGCTCAAGGCGGGTTTTATCGGCAATATCCAGGGCTGGTGGCACGCTCACCTGGGCTGGCTGTTCAGCCTGCGCAAGCAGAACTGGAGCCAGTTCGTGCCGGACCTGCTGCGCGATCGACTGATCATGCAGATCAACCAGCGCTATTACCTGTGGATCATCCTCGGCCTGCTGCTGCCCAGCCTGGCATGCGGGCTGATAACCCGCAGCTGGGAGGGCGCGCTCAGCGGCCTGCTGTGGGGCGGCTTCGTGCGGATCTTCCTGGTGGACCACGCCACCTGGTGCATCAACTCCTTTGCCCACCGGGTTGGCGGCCGCGACCACAAGACCCGGGACACCAGCCGCAACGTGTTCTGGCTGGCGATTCCGACGGTAGGGGGCGGTTGGCACAACAACCACCATGCCTTCCCGGCGCTGGCCCATGCCGGCCTGAAACCCTGGCAGTTGGATATTGGCGGCCTGTTCATCGAGCTGCTCGCCCTCTGCGGCCTGGCCTGGGATGTCAAACGGCCCGGCCCGACCGTGGCTGCAGAACCTTCAGAAAGCTGATTGCCGGTCCCTACCTCACAGGAAGCAATTCATGGACGAGATACTCACCAACACAGCGACACCAGAGGTCGGCGGGGTTGCCCAGCTGAGCCCGAGTGCGGCCAGGACCAAGGCGCGGATCGCGCTGGCAGTCATGCTGGTGCCCCTGTTCGGGACCTTCGAGGCAATCCGGCTATGGTTCACCGGCCAGGTCCATGCCCTGGATTTCATCCTCTTCGCGGTGTTCTACGCGGTGCAGATGTTCGGGGTTTCCATGGGCTACCACCGTTACCTGGCCCATCGTGCGTTCAAGACCTCGCGGCTGATGAGCAGCCTGATGCTGATCGCCGGTTGCATGGCGGCCCAGGGGCCGATCCTGTTCTGGGTCACCACCCATCGCCGGCACCACACCTACAGTGACCAGCACGGTGACCCGCATTCCCCCAACCTCATGGGCCAGAGCCGCTGGCAACGGGCCAAGGGGCTGTGGCATGCGCACATGCCGTGGATGCTGGCCCCGGACATGTCGAGCTGGAACTTCTTCGCCCCGGACATCCTGCGCGACCGCCGGCTGTTCTTCTACAACCAGACCTACCTGTTCTGGGTGGCCCTGGGGGTAATCCTGCCAGGGGTGATCGGCGGGCTGGTCAGCCAGAGCTGGTCCGGTGCCTGGAGCGGCCTGATCTTCGGCGGCCTGGCGCGGATCTTCGTCGCCAACCAGGCGGCCTGGTGTGTGGGCTCCATCTGCCACCGCTACGGCGCTCGCCCGTTCGTGACCCACGACCAGAGCACCAACAACTGGATCGTGGCCTTCCTCACCTTTGGCGAGGGGCTGCAAAACAATCACCACGCATTCCCTGCCTGGTACCGGCATGGCGTGCACTGGTGGGAGCCCGACCTGTCGGGCTGGACACTGGCGTTAATGGGCAAGCTGAGACTGGTCTCAGACCTGCGTTCCCCGTCCCAGGCAATGATCGACAAAGTCCGCAAGCGCCAGGCCTCGTCCTGAAACGCCCAATCGGCTGATCGTATTAACCACCTCACTCATCAAGGAAGATCCTATGTCCAATTTCATCTCCAATTTGCTGAGCACTCTGAGCTTCTCAGAGAAAAAACAGGCGGCGGTCGAACTCAACGAGGACAGCATCAAGCATTGGCTGGTGCAGAAGATGGGCGCGCTCTTGAAGATCGATCCTTCCCAGGTCGATACCGCCCGCAGCTTCGAGTCCTACGGCCTCGATTCGCTGGTAGCGGTGAAAGTGGCGGGTGACCTGGAGAAGTTCATGGAGCAGCGCCTGTCGCCGGCCCTGCTGTTCGAATACTCCAGCATCGATGACCTGTCCAAATACCTGGCCAATGAACTGACCACATCCGAAGTTTGACTTCGCAGGAGCTTGGCCATGGCCATTGCACAGATGCCCTCGCAAAAAAACGATAAATTCAATGACCTGCTCCGACGCTCTCAGGAGATCGAGGGCCTGCGTCTGACCGACGCAATCCCCAAGCACCTGTATCAGCCGCGGGTATGGCGCGGGATGCTCAGCTTCGTCGTCAGCTACATGCTCTACATCGGTGCCATCGTGGCGGTCGCCCACGTGCACTGGATGTTCTACCTGCCGCTGTGGCTGGTGGCGGGCCTGGGCGGCTGGGGCCTGTTCTGTGTCGCTCACGATTGCGGGCACAACTCGTTCTCGCGCAACCGCAGCTTCAACCACATCCTCGGGCACATCGCGCTGCTGCCGTTGCTGTACCCGTTCCACGGCTGGCGCCACATGCACAACATGCACCACGCCAACACCAACAACCTGGAAATGGACGTCGACTGGCGCCCGGTGCTGCGCGTGCAATATGACGCCATGCCCTGGTGGGACAAGCTGGTCTACAGCAGCACCCGCACCTGGCTGTTCTGGCTGGGCACGGTCAACTACCAGCGTCACTCGGGCTTCCGTCCGTCGATGTTCCACAAGCTCGAAGCGCGCAACGAAGTGCGTCGCTCGATCCTGTTCATGGTGGTGGCTGCGCTGATCTACCTGCCGACCCTGGTCTACTTCACCGGCTTCACCGGCCTGTTCCTGTACTTCATCGCCCCGTGGCTGGCGACCCATGCCTGGTTCAGCCTGACCACCATGATGCACCACATCAGCGACGAGACCCCGTTCCTCACCAAGGAACACTGGAGCTTCAACAGCAGCCGCCTGCTGCTGACCACCGACTACATGTACCCCAAGTGGCTGCTGTTCCTGACCCACTACATTTCGGTGCACACCGCGCACCATGTGGCGCCGATCATTCCCCACTACAACCTGCCCGAAGCCCAGGCCGCGTTGAAGACGGCCTTCCCCGGCATGGTCCGGGAAAAGCCCATGACCGTGCAGGACGTGTGGCACGTGGCGCGTAGCTGCCACCTGTACGACCCGGTGAACGGTTTCTATGAGTCCTTCGACCAACCAGCCCAGGCGGCCGGTGACCCGAGCACCCCCGGAGCCCGGGCCGCCAACGGCCCGTTGACCATGAAGCAGCAGATGCTGCGCAGCTACATGGGCGTGCTGGGATCGGTGTCGCTGGAGACCGCCGGGGCCAAGGCCACCGACCTGTTCGGCTACACCCGGGAATACATCAAGCAGCCGGACAAGGAAATGAGCCCCCTGGGCGCCCAGCGTTTCCATATCAAGGGTATCCCCGGCGTTCCCCATGGCTATCAGTGGGGCACGGGCAACCAGACCATCCTGCTGGTCCATGGCTGGGGTGCGGACAGCCGCAGCCTGTATTCCTTCACCCGGGTCCTGCAGCGCCAGGGCTTCAAGGTCGCGACCTTCGATGCGCCGGCCCACGGCATCTCGCCGGGCTCGCTGAGCACCATGACCGAGTTCAAGGACGCGGTGAAAGCGGCGATTGTCGCCCTCGGCGACGTGGTGGGTATCGTTGCCCATTCCCTGGGCGGGATCGCGGCCACCGGAGCCCTGGCCGAACTGGCCGAGACTCATCGGATCAAGGCCCTGTGCCTGCTGGGCTCGCCGGCCAACCTGCCGGTGGTGATCCAGCGCTGGGCCAACGGCTACCTGAAGCTCAAGCCGGCGGTGGTCCAGGCCATGCACCGGGAACTGTGGAAACGCAACGGCGTGCCGGTGGAGCACTGGGATATCCCGGCGCTGGGCAACGCCCTGCAACTGCCAACCCTGGTGCTGCATGACCTCAACGACCCGATCGTGCCGTTCTGCGAAGCGCAGCAGATCACCACGCTGATGCCATGGGCCAAGCTGGAGCCGGTGTCCGGGCTCGGGCATGTGCGGATCCTCTCCGATGCCGCGGTGCTGGAGCAGGTGGCGCAGTTCCTCGTGGAGAACGTCAAGGTGGCCGAAGTGGCCCAGGCCAGCGCATGAGAACAACGCATAACCCTTTGATGATGGTTGACCACCCATGAGCACCTACGCTGAAAACGCTGTGGCCGAGTCCGGCCTGTGGATGTGCCTGATCTGTGGCTGGATCTACGATCAACGCCTTGGCGATCCGGATTCGGGGGTGCCTCCGGGCACCGCCTGGGACGACATTGCCGAGGATTGGACCTGCCCGGAATGCGGCGTGAGCAAGTTGGACTTCAACATGGTGAAGCTGTAGCCCAGCGCTTGAATTCTGTAGTCGATGAGGAAGGAAGATGGCGACCCAAGAGCCAAGGCCGGCACCTGCCAGGGGCCGGCGCAACAGCTTCAGGAAGATGCTCTTCAAGGGCATTTACAACGGAGTTCTGGGGCTGCTTCGCTGCAGCTTCTGGATCGAGTCGCGGCTTTTTCCCCAGCGCGCTGCAGCACGGGCGCTGAAGATGTTCACGACGCCACAACGGCTGCGCCAGCATTTTCCGCAGACCTTGCCCAGCGCCACGGTGCAGGACCTGGAAACCGACCAGGGGCGCCTGCGCTGCTTTCGCTGGACTCCACCGCAGGTCCGGCGCCGGGTGGTGCTGGTGCACGGTTGGAGTGGCGCCAGCACCCAGTGGCAGTACCTGATCCCGCTGTTGCTGGAGGAGGGCTGCGAGGTCCTCTCCTTCGACTGCATCGGCCATGGCGGCAGCGGCGGTCGGCAGGCCTCGCTGCCGACCTTCGTCAGCATGCTCGACCAGGTGCAAAAGCAACTGGGGCCCTTCGACACCGTGATTGGTCACTCCCTGGGCGGCGCTGCCGCCGGGTATGCCTTGAGCACTCCGGTCGGCAAGGGTTTCCAGCGGGCGGTCCTGGTGGCCGCGCCGGCCGATATCGAAAACGTGGTCCGGCGCTTTGGCGCATTTTTGTGGATCAACGATGACGTCAGGCAACGCATGCAACTTCTGGTTGAGCAACGCTATCAGAAGGACATGGCCAGCCTGGCGGTCAGCCGTTATGGGCGCCAGGTGGAGGTCCCGGTGCTGCTGGTGCATGACCAGCAGGATCAGGAAGTCCCGGCAGATGACCTGCAATCCTTCGCCGAAGGCTTGCGACACCGGCGGGTCTTGCAGACTCGCGGGTTGGGCCATCTGAAAATTCTCAAGGACAGCGCGACCATGGAGGCCGTGGTCGAGTTTGTCTGTGCAAAGGACGGCAACCTATGAGTGAAAGTTACGATGTGATCGTTATTGGTGCGGGTCCCGGCGGCTATGTCGCCGCCATCCGGGCCGCGCAACTGGGGCTCAAGACAGTCTGCATCGAGCGCTACAAGGGCAAGGATGGCAAGACCGCCCTGGGCGGGACGTGCCTGAACGTTGGCTGCATTCCCTCCAAGGCACTGCTGGACAGTTCCCACCACTACTACGAAGCGCGCAACGGCTTCGAAGTGCACGGCATCGCCATCAGCAATCCGCAGATGGATGTGCCAGCCATGCTGGCGCGCAAGGACAACGTGGTGCGCAATTTCAACGGCGGCATTGCCTCGCTGTTCAAGGCCAATGGCGTGGCCCTGCTGGAAGGTCACGGCAAGCTGCTGGCCAACAAGGAAGTGGAAGTCACCGCCGCCGATGGCAGCACGCAACGCATCAGCGCCGGCAATATCATCCTGGCTCCCGGCTCGCGGCCGATCGACATTCCCGCGGCGCCCCTGGCCGGCGAGGTGATAGTGGACTCCACCGGCGCCCTGGAATTCACCCAGGTGCCCAAGCGCCTCGGGGTGATCGGTGCCGGCGTCATCGGCCTGGAACTGGGGTCGGTCTGGGCACGCCTGGGGGCTGAAGTCACGGTGCTGGAAGCCCTCGACAGCTTCCTCCCGGCGGTGGATGCGCAGATCGCCAAGGAGGCGCAGAAGATCCTCGGCAAGCAGGGCCTGGATATCCGCCTGGGCGCCCGGGTGACGGCCTGCGAAGTGCAGGGCGACAGCGTCAAGGTCAGCCTCAGTGAGGCCGGCGAGGACAAGCAGCAGGTGTTCGACCGGCTGATCGTCGCCGTCGGTCGCCGCCCCCTGACCACCGATCTGTTGGCCGCCGACAGCGGCGTGCACTTGGACGAACGCGGTTTTATCCACGTCGATGGCCAGTGCTGCACCAGCGTCCCCGGGGTGTTCGCCATTGGCGACGTGGTACGCGGCCCGATGCTGGCGCACAAGGCTTCTGAAGAGGGGGTGATGGTGGCCGAGGGGATTGCCGGGCATCGGCACCCGTTGAACTACGACCTGATCCCCTCGGTAATCTACACCCACCCGGAAATCGCCTGGGTCGGCCAGACCGAGCAGGCCCTCAAGGCCGAGGGCGTCGAGTTGAACATCGGCACCTTCCCGTTCGCTGCCAGCAGCCGGGCCATGGCGGCCAACGACACCGCCGGGCTGGTCAAGGTGATTGCCGATGCAGGCACCGACCGCGTGCTGGGCGTGCATGTGATCGGGCCGGGCGCGGCGGAGCTGGTTCAGGAAGGGGCCATCGGCATGGAGTTCGGCACCAGCGCCGAGGACCTGGGGATGATGGTGTTCTCCCATCCGACCCTGTCCGAAGCCCTGCATGAAGCCGCGCTGGCCGTGAATGGCCAGGCGATCCATATCGGCAATCGCAAGAAGAAAGCCCCCGCCGGCGTCAAATAGCCAGTGGCCCCGGCCCCGCTCATGCAGCGCGGCCGGGGTTTGCTGCATCCCCGCGTTTCAGCGCAAGAACGGCACATCCCCAAGAATGGTCGCGCGCTGCATCACCCGGCGCTGTGGACGGTAGTCGTCCACCGCATAGTGCTGGGTCACGCGGTTGTCCCAGAAGGCAATGTCGTTCTCCTGCCAGCGCCAGCGAATGGTGAATTCCGGGCGGGTGGCGTGGGCGAACAGCAGTTGCAGGATGGCTGCGCTTTCGCTTTCCGACAGCTCGTTGATCCGGGTGGTGAAGCCGTCGTTGACGAACAGCGACTTGCGCCCGCTCACCGGGTGCGTGCGGATCACCGGGTGCGACAGCGGCGGGTTCTTGCGCCGGGTTTCTTCCCAGCGCGCCAGGTCCTCGGGGGTGTTGCCGAAGCGCTCCAGAGGGAAGGACTTGGTGAAGTCGTGGGTCGCGGTCAGGCCCTGCAGCAGATTCTTCATCGGCTCCGACAGCGCCTCGTAGGCGGCAATGCCGCTGGCCCACAGGGTATCGCCGCCGAACTCCGGCAGCAGCTTGGCGCTGAGCACCGCGCCCAGGGCCGGGGTCGGCAGAAAGGTTACGTCGGTGTGCCAGATGGCGTTGTCGCGTACGTCGGTCTCGGCGGTATCGAGGATCAATACCTCCGGCTGCTCCGGCACATTGGGGTAGATCGGGTGGATGTGCAGGTCGCCGAAGCAGGCGGCGAAACGCGCCTGCTGCTGCGGGGTGACCGGCTGGTTGCGAAAGAACAGTACCTGGTGCTTGAGCAGCGCCTGCTCGATGGCGTCACGATGTTCGATGCTCAAGGGCTGGCTGATATCGATGCCGCCGATCTGGGCGCCGAGGGCGGAGCTTAGAGGAGTGATGGTCAGGCTCATGGTCGTTCTCTTGTACGGCGCCGGACGTCGGCGTGGTCGGATTCGGTTTATCTGCATCAATCTTGAAATCGCTGGCATGCACGGCTACAGACAACCGGGGCAATCGACGCAAGGCAGGCGCCAGTCAGTGGCTCTGGCCATGCCAGGGCACCAGCTTGCGCTGCAGGGCGCGCAGGCCCATTTCCATGGCGAAGGCGATCAGGGCAATCACCAGGATCCCCAGCACCACCACATCGGTGACCAGGAATTGCGCGGCGGACTGCACCATGAAACCCAGGCCGCTGGTGGCGGCAATCAGCTCTGCCGCCACCAGGGTCGACCAGCCCACGCCCAGGCCGATGCGCACGCCGGTGAGGATGTCCGGCAAGGCGCTGGGCAGGATCACATGGCGAATCAGCTGGGCCCGGGTAGCCCCCAGGGACTGGGCGGCGCGCAGCTTCGCCGGGTCCACGGTGCGCACGCCGGTGGCGGTGGCGATGGCGATCGGGGCGAAGATCGCAAGGTAGATCAGCAGCACCTTGGACAGCTCGCCAATGCCGCACCAGATGACGATCAGCGGCAGGTAGGCCAGGGGCGGAATCGGCCGGTAGAACTCGATCAAAGGGTCGAGCACGCCACGGGCGATGCGGTTGGCGCCGATGGCGATGCCCACCGGAATCGCCGTCAGCACGGCAAAGCCCAGGGCCAGGCCGATGCGTTGCAGGCTCGCCGCCAGGTGCTGCCATAGGGTGGAATCCATGTAGCCGCTGGTGGCCAGCAACCAGCCCTTTTGCAGCACCGCAGAAGGGGGCGGCAGGAACAGCGGCTCGATCAGGCCGGTGGCGGTGACGGCCCACCACAAGGCCAGCAGGACCACCAGGGTCAGCACGCTGATCCAGCGGGTGCTCAGGCTGCGGCGCGCGATTTGTGGCGCTTTGGGGTTGGCCTCGCCGGTGGCGGTGGCGGGAATCTCGTAGCTGCTCATGGCCGCTCCTGCTGCTGGGTGGCGCTGCGCTGGGAGAACACCCGGGCCAGCACGTGTTCGCGGGTTTCGATGAACCGCGGGTCGGACTTGATCGCCCGCGCCGACTCGCCGGCGGCGTAGCGCTGGCCGAAGTCCAGGTTCAGGCGTTCGACGATCTGCCCCGGGTTGGGCGCCAGGAGAATCAGGTCGGTGGCCAGGAACACCGCTTCTTCGATGTCGTGGGTAATCAGGAACACCGGCTTGGCAGTGCGCCGCCAGACTTGCAGCAACAGCTCCTGCATCTGCTCGCGAGTGAAGGCATCCAGGGCACCGAAGGGTTCGTCCATCAGCAGCACCCGCGGGTCGGCCGCCAGGGCGCGGGCCAGGCCCACACGCTGCTTCTGGCCACCGGAGAGCTGCCAGATGCGGCGCTTGTCGAAGCCGGCCAGGTCCACCAGGGCAAGCATTTCCCGAGCCCGGGCTTCGCGCTTGTCACGGGCCACGCCGGCCAGCTCCAGGCCGAAGGCGACGTTGCCCAGCACGTCCTGCCAGGGCAGCAGGGCATCGTCCTGGAACACCACGCCGCGTTCGGCGCTGGGGCCCTGCACCGGTACGCCATCGAGCTGGATGCGCCCGGCGCTGGGTTCGACGAAGCCGGCAATCAGGTTCAGCAGCGAGGTCTTGCCGCTGCCGGAAGGGCCCAGGGCGACCAGCAGTTGCTGTGGCCCCAGGGTCAGGGAAATATCCGCCAGCACCGGTTCGGCGGCGCCGGGGTACTGTGCGCTGATGCGCTCCAGTTGTAGCAAGGCCATGACGGCTATCTCCTGTCCTGACGCGGGTTATTCAGGGATGAACTTGGCGCTGACGTAGGGGGCGTAGTCCGGCAGCACTGCTTCCACCTTGCCCTGCTCCTTGAGGAACGCGGCGGTGTCGGTGATGGCCTTGGTGGTCGGCGCACCGAGGCTGACCACCTGGTCGGCGGCCAGCGGGTAGACGTTGCCCTGCAGCAGCAGCGGAATATCGCTGGCCTTGGCCCCGGAGAGCTTCACCAGCTTGTCGACGTTGCCCTGGTTGGCCAGCCAGGCTTGCGGATCCTTGCGGTACTGGGCGTAGGCATCCAGGGTCACCTTGGCGAAGGCCGTGACGATTTCCGGATGCTTCTCGGCAAAATCCTTGCGCACGATCCAGGCATCGAAGGTCGGCGCGCCGAACTTGGCCAGTTCACCGGAGGTGATCAGCACCTTGCCGTTTTCCTTGGCCACGCCCAGGGCCGGGTCCCAGACGTAGGTGGCGTCGATATCGCCGCGCTTCCAGGCGGCGATGATCGCCGGTGGCGCGAGGTTGAGTATCTGCACTTTCGAGGGGTCGATGTTCCAGTGCTTCAGGGCTGCCAGCAGGCTGTAGTGGCCGGTGGAAACGAAGGGCACGGCGACTTTCTTGCCTACCAGGTCCTGGGGCGAGGTGATCCCGGAACCGTCCCGGGCCACCAGGGCTTCGGCGGCGCCGATCTGGGTGGCGATGAGGAAGGTCTGCACCGGCACCTTGCGGGTGATGGCGGCGGTCAGCGGGCTGGAGCCCAGGTAGCCGATCTGCACATCGCCGGAAGCGATGGCGGCGATGACGTCGGCGCCGTTATCGAATTTGCGCCAGTTGATCTTGGCCTGGGTGGCTTTTTCGTAGCTGCCATCGGCCTGGGCCACTTTGGCCGGGTCGACGGTGGTCTGGTAGGCGACGGTGACGTCGGCCGCCTGGGCGAAGAAACTCGCTGCGGCCAGGGACGCGGCCGCCAGGAGGCGAAGGGGGAAATGCAGTTTCATGGGAGGCTCCTCATAGGCGGCCGGTGATCGGCGTGGGAGGAGACTAAATGATCTAAGAATGCAGAAATAAATAACTTATTTGCATTAGCTTATGAGGGGAATAGGCAGCGTGCTGTTCGCCGGCAAGCCGGCTCCTACGGGAGGGGTGTAGGAGCCGGCCGGCGAAGCGTCAGTTGCTGATGGCCAGGATGCTGGCCTGGTAGGCACCGACGAACACGTCGAAATCACCCACCTCGTTCTGTTCAAGCTCGGTCTGCTGTTCCAGGGATTTGCGCGCCGCTTCTTCGAACGCGGCTTGCTCTTCCTTGCTCAGGGCCTGGCTGCGGAAGTACTCGGCATGGGCCTGGCTCTGGCGCAGGGAGAACTGGGTGAAGCTCTCCTTGTGCTCGCTCATGGCCGCCAGCACCTGGGCCGAAGGGGTCAGGGACGAATCCTTGACCTTGGCCAATTGGGCGTCCAGGGCCTTGCTGTGCACGTCGCTGCCATGGCTCTGGTCGAGCAGGGCGGCCAGAGGGGCGATCTGCTCCAGCAGTTGGGCGGCCCACTCCTTCATTTCCACCGGCTGGCCCTGGCGTTGCAGCTGCAGGCCCGGGCGCCGGCCTTCCTTGACCACGGCGAGGAAGTTCGAGGTGGCATTGCCGCACTCGTTGTTCTCGAACAGCGGGCTGTCGTTGAGTGCGCAATACAGCAGGAAGGCGTCGAGGAAGCGGGCTTCCTGGATGTCGATGCCCAGTGGCAGGAACGGGTTGATGTCCAGGCAGCGTACTTCGACGTACTGGATACCCCGGGCCATCAGCGCCTGGATCGGCCGCTCGCCGGTGTAGGTCACGCGCTTGGGGCGGATGTTGGAGTAGTACTCGTTTTCGATCTGCAGGATGTTGGTGTTCAGTTGCACCCATTCGCCATCCTTGTGGGTGCCGACTTCCACATAGGGCGCGTAGGGCGTGGCCACGGCCTTGCGCAGGCTGTCGGTGTAGCTGTTCAGGTCGTTGTAGCAAGGGGTCAGGCCGGCCTGGGCCTTGCTCTGGTAGCCCAGGTCGCTCATGCGCAGGCTGGTGGCGTAGGGCAGGTACAGGGTCTCGGCGTCCAACTGTTCCAGCTGGTGCGAGCGGCCGCGCAGGAAACCCGCGTCCAGGGCCGGCGAGGCACCGAACAGGTACATCAGCAGCCAGCTGTAGCGACGGAAATTGCGGATCAGCGCGATATAGGCCGAGGACTGGTAGTCACGGTCGGTGCCGACAAAGCCCTCGGCCTGCTTGAGCAGCGGCCATAGCTGTTCCGGCAGGGAAAAGTTGTAGTGGATCCCGGCAATGCACTGCATGGTCTTGCCGTAGCGCAGGGCCAGGCCCTTGCGGTACACGTACTTGAGCTGACCGATGTTGGAGGTGCCGTAGTAGGCGATGGGGATATCTTCCTCGGCCGGCAACGGGCACGGCATCGATGGACTCCACAGGTACTCGTTGCCGAGCTTGCTGTAGGCGAAGCGATGAATCTTGTCGAGGCTGGCCAGGGTGTCCGCCGGGTCCTTGAGGGCCGGGGTGATGAACTCCAGCAGCGACTCGGAGTAGTCCGTGGTGATCTGTTCGTTGGTCAGCGCGGAACCCAGTTCTTCCGGGTGCGGGGTCTGTGCCAGGCGGCCTTCGCCGGTGACACGCAGGCATTCACGTTCGATACCGTGCAGGCACTGCTCGAGCAGAGAGAGGTTAGCGCGCTCGCCGAGCAGAGCCAGGCGGCGGTTGAGAAGTTCGCTCAAGTTGGATTCCTTCACGCGTCAGTCGCCCCAATATGGGGGTGGGCAGGACGGTCTACAAGGGTGAAGTTAAAACTGGCGTTTTCGCCTGGTTTTTGAGTCAAGCCGACTCGCCTGAAAACGCCAATCCTTCATCCCTGAATCTGGCTTTAGCGCGGGCAGAAAACTCCGACGCCGCTTTTGCAGCGCCGAAATTAACCCAAATACATGACAGGGAGCTATAGGACGGCGAAGGTGCCTTGTGCTTTTGCGACCAGTTTGTCGCCCTGGATCACATCCGCTTCCACCACCAGGGTGCGGCGGCCGGGGTGGATCACCTTGGCCCGGCACAGCACCTCGCCCTCGGCCACGGCGCGGATGTAGTTGATCTTGCACTCGATGGTGGCGCTCTGCTGGTCGAAGCCGTGGGTGCTGGAACAGGCCAGCCCCATGGCAATGTCCACCAGGCTGAAGATCGCCCCGCCGTGCAGCTTTTGCCCACGATTGCGCAGTTGTGGGGTCAGCTCCAGGGTGACGTCCGCTTCGCCGGTTTCCAGGCGTTGCAGACGGCAGCCGAGCAATTGGCTGAAGGCGCTTTCGGTCAGGCCGGCAGGGATCTGCATCAGCGTTTCTTCAACTGCTTGGCGTTGGCGAACAGCGAGGCCATGGCGTTGTTGCTCGGGGCGGGCGCGGCGCTCTCCTTGCGCGGTGCATTGCCCTGGGAGGAGCGTGGCGCCGAGCCGGGGCGGGAGCCACGGGCACCGTCGATCTTCTCGCCCGGGGTGTCGCCCATGCGCATCGACAGGCCGACGCGTTTGCGCGGGATATCGACTTCCATGACCTTCACTTTCACCACGTCACCGGCCTTCACCGCTTCGCGTGGGTCCTTGATGAACTTCTCCGACAGCGCCGAAATGTGCACCAGGCCGTCCTGGTGCACGCCGATGTCGACGAAGGCCCCGAAATTGGTGACGTTGGTCACCACGCCTTCGAGGATCATCCCCAGTTGCAGGTCCTTGAGGTCTTCGACACCGTCCTGGAACTCGGCGGTCTTGAACTCGGGGCGCGGGTCGCGGCCGGGCTTGTCCAGTTCCTGGAGGATGTCGGTGACGGTGGGCAGGCCGAAGGTTTCGTCGGTGAACTTTTTCGGGTCCAGGCGCTTGAGGAAGCCGCTGTCGCCGATCAGCGAGCGGATGTCGCGGCCGGTGTCGGCGGCGATGCGTTGTACCAGCGGGTAGGCTTCCGGGTGGACTGCGGAAGCGTCCAGCGGGTTGTCGCCGTTCATCACACGCAGGAAGCCGGCGGCCTGTTCGAAGGTCTTTTCACCCAGGCGGGCGACTTTTTTCAGCGCGGCGCGGGTCTTGAAGGCACCGTGTTCGTCGCGGTGGCTGACGATGTTCTGCGCCAGGGTCGCGTTGAGGCCGGAGATCCGCGCCAGCAGGGCCACGGAGGCGGTGTTGACGTCGACGCCCACGGCGTTCACGCAGTCTTCCACCACCGCGTCCAGGCCACGGGCCAGTTTCAGTTGCGAGACATCGTGCTGGTACTGGCCGACACCGATGGATTTCGGGTCGATCTTCACCAGCTCGGCCAGTGGATCCTGCAGGCGGCGGGCGATGGACACCGCGCCACGGATCGATACGTCCAGGTCCGGGAATTCCTTGGCCGCCAGCTCCGAGGCCGAGTACACCGATGCACCGGCTTCGGAGACCATGACCTTGGTCATCTTCATGGCCGGGTATTTCTTGATCAGCTCGGCCGCCAGCTTGTCGGTTTCCCGGCTGGCGGTGCCGTTGCCGATGGCGATCAGGTCCACCGAGTGCTTGGCGCACAGGGCAGCCAGTATGCCTAGGGTCTGGTCCCACTTGTTGTGCGGCACATGGGGGTAGACGGTGGCGTGGTCCAGCAGCTTGCCGGTGGCATCCACCACCGCCACCTTGCAGCCGGTGCGCAGGCCCGGGTCCAGGCCCAGGGTGGCGCGCGGGCCGGCCGGAGCGGCCAGCAGCAGGTCGTGCAGGTTGTGGGCGAAGACGTTGATCGCCTCGGTTTCCGCGCCATCGCGCAGTTCGCCCAGCAGGTCGGTTTCCAGGTGGGTGTAGAGCTTGACCTTCCAGGTCCAGCGCACCACTTCGCCGAGCCATTTGTCGGCCGGGCGGTTCTGGTTCTGGATGCCGAATTGCTGGCCGATCATGCCTTCGCACGGGTGCATGGTGCCCGGCAGTTCGTCACCGACTTTCAGCGCGGAGCTGAGAATGCCTTCGTTGCGGCCACGGAAAATTGCCAGGGCGCGGTGCGACGGCATGCTTTTGAGTGGTTCATCGTGTTCGAAGTAGTCGCGGAACTTGGCGCCTTCCTCTTCCTTGCCGGCGATCACGCGGGCGCTGATGGTGGCTTCCTGCTTGAGGAAATTGCGCAGCTTTTCCAGCAGGCTGGCGTCTTCGGCGAAGCGCTCCATCAGGATGTACTTGGCGCCTTCCAGGGCGGCCTTGACGTCGGCCACGCCTTTTTCGGCGTCGACGAAGCGTGCGGCTTCGGTTTCCGGAGCCAGGTTCGGGTCGTTGAACAGGCCGTCGGCCAGTTCGCCGAGGCCGGCTTCCAGGGCGATCTGGCCCTTGGTGCGGCGCTTCTGCTTATAAGGCAGGTAAAGGTCTTCGAGGCGGGTCTTGGTGTCGGCCAGCTTGATGTCGCGGGCCAGCTCCGGGGTCAGCTTGCCTTGCTCTTCGATGCTGGCCAGGATGCTGATCCGCCGTTCGTCGAGTTCTCGCAGGTAGCGCAGGCGCTCTTCCAGATGACGCAGCTGGGTGTCATCGAGGCTGCCGGTGACTTCTTTCCGGTAGCGGGCGATGAAGGGCACGGTGGAGCCTTCATCCAATAGAGCGACGGCCGCTTCGACCTGTTGTGGGCGTACGCCGAGTTCCTCGGCAATGCGGCTGTTGATGCTGTCCATAAAACCACCTGACAAATTGTGAAAGCAGGCCCGCGGGCACGAAAATAAGGCCCGGCGAGTCTGGTTGAGCGGCCTGGCACGCGCCGCCACCTGGATCAAAAGGCTGCCTGTTGACCCGTGAAATCGAAAAAATACTGCCGGCCCGGGTAAAAAAATAAACCGGCCGCAGGCGTACTGATCAGATATTGCCCAACACAAAAGGCGGCGCATTATACCCAGCGTTAGCCGTTGCGGGGTGATCGCCAGCCTCAGGCCGACAGCGGGTTTGCTGGCGATAGAGGAAAAATCTGCTAACAATGCACTCGGTGCGTATAACGGCAGCTACGCCATAATGCGCACCGAGATTAGAGGAGCATCCAATGAGCAGCACTGTACAAACTGCTGAAGGCGAAAAAATTCTTATTGTTGACGACGACCCGGGGCTGAGCAGCCTGCTGGAGCGTTTCTTCGTCAGCAAGGGCTACCGTGCCCGCGCAGTACCTAACACCGAGCAAATGGACCGCCTGCTGGGTCGCGAAGTGTTCAACCTGGTGGTACTCGACCTGATGCTGCCCGGCGAAGACGGCTTGACCGCATGCCGCCGCCTGCGCAGCGCGAACAACCAGATTCCGATCATCATGCTCACCGCCAAGGGCGACGAGCTGAGCCGCATCAAGGGCCTGGAACTGGGCGCCGACGATTACCTGGCCAAGCCGTTCAACCCCGACGAGCTGATGGCGCGGGTCAAGGCCGTATTGCGTCGCCAGTCTGCCCCGGTGCCGGGTGCGCCGGGCAGCGAAGACGAAAGCGTGACCTTCGGCGACTACGAGTTGTCCCTGGCCACCCGCGAGCTCAAGCGCGGCAATGAAGTGCACATGCTCACCACCGGTGAATTCGCGGTGCTCAAGGCGCTGGTGATGAACGCCCGCCAGCCGCTGACCCGGGACAAGTTGATGAACCTGGCCCGTGGTCGCGAATGGGACGCCCTGGAGCGCTCCATTGACGTGCAGATCTCCCGCCTGCGTCGGATGATCGAGCCCGATCCTTCCAAGCCGCGCTACATCCAGACCGTCTGGGGCGTGGGTTATGTCTTTGTGCCGGATGGCACCGCGACCAAGTGATCATTGATTTGTAGGAGCCAACGCCCGGGCCGGTAACGACCCGGGCGTTCGCATTCCGCAACGGTGCGAGCGCGAGTCGCTCCTGCAAAGTGTGTAGTGGCTGTTATGAAAACCCCGCTGTGGTTCCCCCAGAGTTTCTTCTCCCGCACCCTGTGGCTGGTGCTGATCGTGGTGCTGTTTTCCAAGGCATTGACCCTGGTTTATCTGTTGATGAACGAGGACGTGCTGGTGGACCGGCAGTACAGCCACGGCGTGGCCCTGACCCTGCGCGCCTACTGGGCCGCCGATGAATCCAACCGTGACCAGATCGCCGAGGCTGCCGGCCTGATCAAGGTGGTGGGCAGCGGCGTACCGGCCGGCGAGCAGCATTGGCCTTACAGCGAGATCTACCAGCGGCAGATGCAGGCCGAACTGGGCGCCGACACCGAAGTGCGCCTGCGCATGCATGCGCCGCCGGCGCTCTGGGTGCGGGCGCCGAGCCTGGGGGACGGCTGGCTCAAGGTGCCGCTGTACCCCCATCCGCTGCGGGGGCAGAAGATCTGGAGCGTGCTGGGCTGGTTCCTGGCCATTGGCCTCTTGTCCACCGCCTCGGCCTGGATTTTCGTCAGCCAGCTCAACCAGCCCCTCAAGCGCCTGGTGTATGCCGCCCGGCAACTGGGCCAGGGACGCAGCGTGCGCCTGCCCATCAGCGATACGCCCAGCGAGATGACCGAGGTCTACCGCGCGTTCAACCAGATGGCCGAGGACGTGGAACAGGCAGGGCGAGAACGGGAGTTGATGCTGGCCGGGGTGTCCCACGACCTGCGCACGCCGCTGACCCGGCTGCGCCTGTCCCTGGAATTGATGGGCGATCACACTGACCTGACCGACGACATGGTGCGGGATATCGAGGACATGGACGCCATTCTCGACCAATTCCTGGCCTTCATTCGCGATGGGCGCGACGAATCGGTGGAAGAGGTGGACCTGGGCGATCTGGTGCAGGAAGTGGCGGCGCCCTACAACCAGAACGAAGAACGGGTGCACCTGCGCCTGGAGCCGATCCAGCCGTTCCCGCTGCGCCGGGTGTCGATGAAGCGCCTGCTCAACAACCTGATCGGTAACGCCCTGAATCATGCAGGTACGGAAGTGGAAGTGGCGGCCTATGTGTCCGGTGACACCAATGCGCCCTATGTGGTGCTCAGCGTGATGGACCGTGGCGCGGGGATCGATCCTTCGGAACTGGAAGCGATCTTCAACCCCTTCACCCGTGGCGACCGTGCCCGGGGCGGCAAGGGCACCGGGCTGGGGCTGGCCATCGTCAAGCGGATTGCTGCCATGCACGGTGGCAATGTCGAACTGCGCAACCGCCCCGATGGTGGTCTGGAAGCGCGGGTACGCCTGCCGTTGGGCTTGCTGCTGCCCCGTGATGCGGATTGATCAGGGCTTCGCTCCTGCAGGCAGCACATAGCCCGTAGGAGCTGGCTTGCCAGCGCAAGGCCGGCAACCCGATCCCTAGCCCTTGCCCTTGGTCCGGGTCATGTTCGGCCCGCCGTTCTTCTCGATGTGCTCGATGATGATTCCCGCCACGTTCTTGCCGGTGGTGGTCTCGATGCCTTCCAGGCCCGGCGAGGAATTGACTTCCATCACCAGCGGCCCGTGATTGGAACGCAGGATATCCACCCCTGCCACGCTCAGGCCCATGACCTTGGCCGCCCGCAGCGCGGTCATGCGTTCTTCCGGGGTGATCTTGATCAGGCTGGCGCTGCCGCCGCGATGCAGGTTGGAGCGAAACTCCCCCGGCTTGGCCTGGCGTTTCATTGCCGCGATCACCTTGTCCCCCACCACGAAGCAGCGGATGTCGGCGCCGCCGGCCTCCTTGATGTACTCCTGGACCATGATGTTCTGCTTCAGGCCCATGAAGGCCTCGATCACCGATTCCGCCGCCGTGGCGGTTTCACACAGCACCACGCCGATGCCCTGGGTGCCTTCCAGCACCTTGATCACCAACGGCGCGCCGTTGACCATCTCGATCAGGTCGGGAATGTCGTCCGGGGAATGGGCGAAGCCGGTCACCGGCAGGCCGATGCCACGCCGCGACAGCAACTGCAGCGAGCGCAGCTTGTCCCGGGAGCGGGCGATGGCCACCGATTCGTTGAGGGGGAACACCCCCATCATTTCGAACTGGCGCAGCACCGCGCAGCCATAGAAGGTCACCGAGGCACCGATCCGCGGGATCACCGCATCGAAGCCTTCCAGGGGCTTGCCGCGGTAGTGGATCTGCGGCTTGTGACTGGCGATGTTCATGTAGGCCCGCAGGGTATCGACCACTACCATTTCATGGCCACGCTCGGTGCCGGCCTCGACCAGACGACGAGTGGAATACAGACGCGGGTTACGCGACAGCACAGCGATCTTCATGCAACACCTGTGGCAGAGGTAGTGGATACCGGGAACACCGGTTTGTCTTGTACGTACTTGATGCCCGGATTGACCACCAGTTGGCCGTCGATCAGAGCCTTGGAACCCAGCAGCAGGCGATAGCGCATGGCCTTGCGGCAGGCGAGGGTGAACTCCACCCGCCACACCCGATCGCCCAGGGCCAGGGTGGTGCTGATCACGTAGCGCACTTGGGCCTGGCCGTTGGAGCTTTTAATGGTTTTCATCGCCACCAGCGGTGCTTCGCAGCGCCGGTGACGCAACTGCACCACACTGCCCAGGTGGGCATTGAAGCGCACCCACTGCTCACCTTCGCGCTCGAAGGGCTCGATCTCGGTGGCATGCAGGCTGGAGGTGCTGGCCCCGGTGTCGATCTTGGCGCGCAGGCCGGCCACGCCCAGATCCGGGAGCGCCACCCACTCGCGCAGACCGACAACGGTCAAATGGTCAAAAGTCTTCAATAAGGAAAATCCGCAATTAGCTGTTCCAGGCCGCGGCCGGAACCTCGGCCAGGGCTTTGAATGCAGGCTTGGCGAACCAGTAGCCCTGCATCAGATAAATTCCACAGTCGCTGAGAAAGTCCCGTTCACCGGCGCTTTCAATACCTTCGGCGATGACTGTAACCCCCAACTCCGCACACATTGTGACAATCGCGCGGATGATCGCCTGGCGTACGCGATCCTGGTCCACATCGCGCACCAGCGCCATGTCGAGCTTGATCAGGTCGGGTTGGAAATCCGCCAGCAGGTTCAGCCCCGAGTACCCCGAGCCGAAGTCGTCGATGGCGGTCTTGAAGCCGAATTCGCGGTATTCACGCAGAATATTGGTCAAATGGCGATAGTTATCTACGTGCTGGCTTTCCAGGGTTTCGAAAATCAGCCGGTCCAGGGGAAAACGCTGGGCCCGGGCCGCCTCCAGGGTGCTGCGGATGCACAGTTCCGGCCGGTACACGGCGTTGGGCATGAAGTTGATCGACAGGTGGCTTTGCATCCCCAACTGGGCGGCGAGGGTGATTGCCTGGGTCCGGCAGCGCTGGTCGAAACGGTAGCGATTGCTGTCATTGACCTGGCCCAGCACCGTTCCCGCCCCTTCGCCATTGACCCCGCGCACCAGGGCTTCATGGGCGAAGACCGAGCGGTCCCGCAGATCGACTATGGGCTGGTAGGCGAAGGAAAAATCGAAGCCCAGTGGCTGGCTTTGCTGGCAACCTTCGCAACGGTTGCCGGGCGAGGTCAGGGAAGTGGGGAAGTCAGTCACGGGGACTCCTCGCGTATCAGGGCGCAACCTGGGTTATTTTAGGTGAGCGGCAGGGTTTATGAGAGCCCGCTTGCAGGCGGTAAAGTTGCGACATTTTTCAGCGAGGGGAATTCCAGTGGCGCACAAGCAGGAAGAAGAGGACAAGGTTCGTCTGGATAAATGGCTGTGGGCAGCGCGCTTCTACAAGACTCGTGCCCTGGCCAAGACAGCGATTGAAAGCGGCAAGGTGCATCACCGGGGCGAGCGCTGCAAACCGGGCAAGGAGCCGCGGGTAGGCGATGAATACCAGATTCGTGCCGGTTTCGACGAACGTACCGTGGTGGTCCAGGCCCTTTCCATCGTCCGCCGTGGCGCTCCTGAAGCACAGGCTCTGTACGCGGAAACCGAGGCCAGCATCGCCAAGCGCGAAGCCGCTGCGGCCCAGCGCAAGGCTGGTGCCCTAGGAGTGAGCACCGACGGTAAACCGAGCAAGAAACAGCGCCGGGACCTGTTCAAGTTCCACGGCAGCAACCACGAATGAAACCGTAGGAGCCGGCAAGCCGGCTCCTACAGGGCTGCTTAGCGCAGCAGGCTGCTGGCGCGCACCACGCTCATACGCGAGAGCACGGGCATCCGGCTCAACAGGTTGAACAGCGGGTGGGTCAGGCGCAGCAGGAAGTTCGACATCCGCGCCGCGTACGGGGTGTAGTAGCCCCAGCCCAGGGCCAGCACCGCCAGCAGCACACCGCCGATGTAGTCGTCCTGGCCCCAGTGGGCGCCTGCCACCAGGCGCGGCATCATGAACAGCAGGGTCAGGCCCCAGACGATCAGGAACTGGCCGATGCTGCGGCTGAAGATCCCCATGAACAGGCCCCAGATCAGCAGCACCGAAGCGTGGTCGCCCGGGAAGCTCTGGCTGGAGCGGTCCTTGAGTTCCCAGGTCTTTTCCCAGCCCGGGAAGTAGTCGCTCATGTGCACGGCGCCTTCCAGCACCATGGACGGGCTGTTGTGCTGCCAGTTCATGACGGCCACCAGCTTGGAAAACAGCGCGCGAATCACCACCATCAGAATCAGGATCGATAGAAAGCCGAAGAAGGCACGGCGCACGTCCACCGCCTTGAACACCCAGTCACCGCGAATCAGCAGGCCGAGCATGATCAGCCCCACCACGATATCGAACGGCCGCAGGCTGGCCACGGCCCAGATATGCAGCCAGGTCGAGTTGCTTGCCAGAGGGGCGTTGAGGTGGTGGAACAGCCATTCGTCGAAGACCGTGCAGAGCGCCTGCCCGGTGGGCCACAACCAGAAACCCAGCAGGGCCAAAGGGAGTAAATTGCACAGAACCAGCTTGCCGAGGTTCCACCTTGCTTGGAACAAACCCGGATTGTTCATAAAATATCTCCAATCACCGCAAAACTGCACCCTCATGGTGCAAAGCCGCAATTTTCGGTGCTTGTCACCTTTTTGTCATCATTCAGATACCCAGACCTATGACTGATTTGCCGGATACCGACTTCACTCAACGCTTCATCTTCGATGAGAGCGACACCCGCGGCGAGCTGGTGGCGCTGGAGCGCAGTTACGCGGAAGTCCTCGCCAAACACCCCTATCCCGAGCCGGTTGCACAGCTGCTTGGCGAACTGATGGCGGCGGCATCGTTGCTGGTCGGCACCCTGAAATTCGATGGCTTGCTGATTCTCCAGGCCCGTTCCGAAGGCCCGGTGCCGCTGCTGATGATCGAGTGCTCCAGCGAGCGCGAGATCCGTGGCCTGGCCCGTTACGACGCGGAGCAGATCGCCCCTGATGCCACCCTCGCCGACCTGATGCCCAACGGCGTCCTGGCCCTGACCGTGGACCCGACCAATGGCCAGCGCTACCAGGGCATCGTCGACCTGGACGGCACCAACCTGGCGGAATGCTTCACCAACTACTTCGTCATGTCGCAACAGACCGGCACCCGTTTCTGGCTCTATGCCGACGGCCGCAGCGCCCGTGGCCTGCTCCTGCAACAACTGCCCGCCGACCGCCTGCGTGATCAGGAAGAGCGTGACGCCAGCTGGCAGCACCTCACCGCCCTGGCCAGCACCCTGACCGCCGATGAGCTGCTGAGCCTGGACAACGAAACCGTGCTCCACCGCCTGTACCACGAAGAAGCCGTGCGCCTGTTCGACGTGCAGCCGCTGCGTTTTCGCTGCAGTTGCTCGCGGGAACGCTCGGGCAATGCGCTGGTCAGCCTGGGTCTGGAAGATGCCCAGCAACTGGTGGTCGAACATGGCGGCAGCATCGAGATCGATTGCCAGTTCTGCAACGAACGCTACCTGTTCGATGCCGCTGATATCGCGCAATTGTTCGCGGGGGCGGGCGTGGACACGCCGTCAGATACTCGTCACTAAAACGATTCAGCGCAGGTAAATCACCTGGCAAACGCCGGAATTACGCCGTGCTGACGGGAGGGCCCTACTATTTTGGGGCTTTTCTGGCATAATCCGGCGCACTTTTTTCGCGGTAGTAGTGCGCGAGTTTCTACTACAAAACGTTTGGAGCACTCGGCCAATGGCCGACGGGGAACCTCATGACGCAAGCCAATAACGCCGTGTACACCGATCTGAGTGTGGATGATCTGGTCAAAGAAGCCCTGAACCGCGGTGAGGGCGAGCTTGCCGATACCGGCGCTCTGGTGGTTCGCACCGGTCATCGTACCGGCCGTTCGCCAGTGGATCGTTTCATCGTAGAAGAGCCCAGCACCCAGGACGCTATCGCCTGGGGCCCGATCAACCGCAAGTTCCCGGCGGCCAAGTTCGACGCCCTGTGGGACCGCGTTGAAGCCTACCTGGGCGAGCGCGAGCGTTTTGTTTCCCACGTGCATGTAGGTTCCGATCCGGCGCACTACCTGCCGGTGAAAATGACCACCGAGACCGCCTGGCACAACCTGTTCGGCCGCTGCCTGTTCATCAACCCCGAGCAGTACAACGCCGGTGGCAAGGATGAGTGGCAGATCCTCAACGCGCCGAACTTCGTCTGCGAGCCAGAGCGCGACGGCACCAACTCCGCGGCCAAGAAAGTGCTGATCGCCGGCATGCGCTACGCCGGTGAAATGAAGAAAGCCCTGTTCTCCGTGCAGAACTTCCTGCTGCCGGCTGCCGACGTACTGCCGATGCACTGCGCCGCCAACATGGGCGAAGAAGGCGACGTGACCCTGTTCTTCGGTCTGTCGGGCACCGGCAAGACCACCCTGTCCGCTGACGAAAGCCGTTACCTGATCGGTGACGACGAACACGGTTGGGGCGTGGGCGTGGTGTTCAACATCGAAGGCGGTTGCTATGCCAAGTGCATCGACCTGTCGGAAAAGAACGAGCCGGTGATCTGGAAAGCCATCCAGCACGGTGCCGTTCTGGAAAACGTGGTGATCGACCCGGTCACCAAGAAAGCCGACTACGCCGACGACAGCCTGACCCAGAACAGCCGCGCCGCCTACCCGCGCGAGCTGATCGAAAAACGCGCACCGAAGAACCTCGGTGGCGAGCCTAACGCCGTGATCTTCCTGACCTGCGACCTGACCGGCGTACTGCCGCCCGTCTCGATCCTCAGCGAAGAACAAGCCGCCTACCACTTCCTGTCCGGCTACACCGCTCTGGTGGGCTCGACTGAAATGGGTTCGGGCTCGGGCATCAAGTCGACCTTCTCCACCTGCTTCGGCGCACCGTTCTTCCCGCGTCCGGCGGGCGAATACGCCGAGCTGCTGATCAAGCGCATCCGCGGCTTCGGCTCCAAGGTCTACCTGGTCAACACCGGCTGGACCGGCGGTGGCTACGGCGTGGGCAAACGCTTCAACATCCCCACCACCCGTGGCGTGATTGCAGCGATCCAGAGCGGCGCGCTGATCGGTGCCGAGACCGAGCACCTGGACATCGTCAACCTGGACGTGCCAAAAGCCGTACCGGGCGTTGAAACCGGCCTGCTCAACCCACGCAACACCTGGGCTGACAAAGCCGCCTACGACGAAGCCGCCAAGGCCCTGGCCGGCCTGTTCATCGAGAACTTCAAGAAGTTCGACGTGAGCGACGCGATCAAGGCTGCTGGTCCGAAGCTGTAAGCTTCGACCTGCCATTAAAAAGCCGCCCTTCGGGGCGGCTTTTTTGTGCGCAGCTGTAGCCGCAGGCGCAGGCTGTGATGGGATGCGCGGCATCCCCTGGGCCAGCCAGACACCCTCACGTCTTCAAGTGCAACACCAACGCCCCCAGCAACACCAGCACCACCCCCGTCACCTGCACCGCCGTCAGCCGCTCCTTGAAGAACACATAGCCCAGCACCGCAGCGATGCCGCCGGACAGGGTGCTGATTACCGTCACCACCGACACCGAGCCGCTCATGGCACCCCAGGAAAAGGCGAAGAAGGCGCCCAGGTTCATCAGGCTGGTGGAGGCCAGCAGGCCGCAGTTCTTCAGCGGCGGGATCTTCAGCCCGTCCGCAACTTTGAGCACCATCAGCAGCATCACGCCGCTGCCCACCGCGTAACCCAGCCAGAGCATGCTGATCGGCCCCAGTTGCGGCAGGGTGTAGCGGCCCTGCAGCCAGAAGCTGGTGCCATAGAGGAAGGCCGAGAGCAGGGCGAAGAAGATCGAGCGGCCGGCGGCGGTGCTGTGGGGCAGCTTGGAGTCCGAGTGCAGGCTGGAGAGGATCACGCCGATCACGCACAACAGGATGCACATGAGCTGCAGCAGGCTGATCTGCTCGCCACTGGCCCAGGACAGCAAGGTGGTGACCACACCGTAGGAGGTCACCAATGGGGCGACGATGGAGGCTTTGCCCAGGGCGAAGGCCTTGCCCAGGGCCAGGGCGCCGGAGACGGTGAAGGCCGCGGCGAGCACGCCCATCAGCCAGACCTCCAGGGGCGCGGCCATGGCCTGGAGCAGGAAGGCGGGAAAGATCGTCAGCAGCAGGCTCATCAGGGTGAACCCCAGGCTCTGGCTGAAGAACACCGCACGTTTCACGCCCACGGCGCGCACGTTGAGCCCCACGAGAAAATCGGTGCCGCCCCAGAGCAGGGCGGCGAGCAAGCCCATCAGTACGTCCACGGCATTTCCTTATGTACTGCCGTGAACCTTAGAGGCCTTCCAGCTCCTGAGTGTCCCAGCGTTGCTCCTTGAGCGCCCGGTACAGCATGCCGATGGTCAGCGGGAGCTTGTCTCCCCGACCCTTGGCGCGACGCTTGAGGGACACATCGTAGCCTTCGGGCTGGAAGTAGCGATAGCTGTCGAAATCGACAAAATCGATATCAAACTGTTCTTCCAGAGCGTTGAGTAAATGACGGGCGTCGGCGCCGTCGCAACCCAGGTCGAGATTGATCGCGGTGTTCAGGCGAAGAGTCTTGCGCTCGGGCAGGCCTATTTCCTCATGCAGCAGTTGCATGAGCTGGCGCATGATGACGTCGTCGGGAAAGCCGGGGGCCAGTTGCATGGTCGGGGTTCACTTGCGGTTTCCAGGAGCTGCAGTGTAAGGCGAGTAGGGGTTTGGCTTGCAAGTGCTCGGAGGTCGGGACGGGGGGCGTTGCTCCGGGTAGGCAAGACTGTCGTTTTGCGCTGTATTTACGGCGCCAGGCCGAGCATTGGCGGGCAAAACTGTGTATGGTTCGCCGCTGATGGGTGGGGCGGGACAGAGGTCCGGCCATCGTTATCTACAGGGATTTTGTTATGGCTTTTTTCCGCCTGGCGGCGTTGTTGTGGCTAGGGATGCTGATGAGTCCGGTGCAGGCTCAGTCGTTGTCGCTCCAGGTGCTGGATGCGGTGGTCAAGGACGCGGTGCTGGCCGATGCCGAAGTGCAGTTGGGGCAGGCTTCCGGGCGGACCGATGCCCAGGGGCGAGTGACGCTGGAGGCCGCCGATTCGCCGGGCAGTGAACTGCTGATCCGCAAGCTCGGTTATGCCGACCTGCGGGCCAAGTGCCCGTGCCAGGGGCTGAGCTACGCCATGAGCCCGGTGCTCAAGGATCCGCAAAGCCTGCGCGTGGTGCTGAGCTGGAGTGCACCGGGGGAAGACCTGGATGCGCATTTGAGTTATCCCCACCGGTTGCTGTATTACGCCACCGGCACCGGGCCGGGGGCGCGGATGAATGTGGATAGCACCGACAGCCGCGGGCCGGAGACCCTCACCATCGAACAGCCTGTGCCGGGCGATGCCTACGTGTATGCGGTGCACGACTTTACCAACGGCAATAACCCCGAATCCTTGCGCCTGGGCCGCAGCCAGGCGCAAGTCTTTGTCTATAAGGGCCCGACGCTGATGCGCAGCTACCGGGTGCCACAGAACCGCCAGGGCAACCTCTGGGTAGTGTTTCGCCTGACGGCCAATGGCCAACTGCAGGACATCGATCGGGTGCTGCAAGGCAACGAGGAAGTGGAGTCGCGGATGAGCAACCTCGATCCGCTGCTACTGGCCAATGGCAAGCCCATCGATGAAGTGCTGGCCAGGGACGAGGGGCCGGTGGATGCCAAGAGCCTCAACCAGAAAGGCGAGGCTTCCTACCGCAAGGGCGACTTCGGCAGTGCGGGTATCTACTATCGCGAAGCCATCGAGCTGGATCCAGGCTTTGCCCAGGCCTACAGCAACCTGGCGCTGTCCAACCGCAAGAACAGCCGCCCCGACGAGGCCGTGGCCGCCGATCGCCAGGCAATCGCCCTGGCCAGTGGCCCATCGGCGCCCACCATACGCGCCAGCGCCTACTACGACATGGGGCGCATCTACGAAGATGCCGGGCAATTGGTCACGGCGCTGGAGCACTACCGCAAGGCCCGGGAGCAGAAGGCCAACCCGGTGTACGACAAGGCGATAGAGCGGTTGCAGAACCGCTGATCACACAGGCAGAAGTTATCTCCACAACGCGCCGGCAGTGGCGCGTTGTGCATTTATGGAGGTTGGTATGCGAATTCGTGTTTTTCCCTGGTTGCTGGCGCTGTGTCTGACCACAGGGGTGGCCCAGGCGGCCGGGCCGCTGGTGTTCGCCACCATCGACCGCAGTGGCTGGCCGAATCCGCTGACCAGCGCCGCAGATTTCGATACCGCCTCCCGGGCCGAGATTCTGATGTTCAGCAAAGCCCTGCTGGCCACCGAGGCCTTGGATGACAAGGCCCTCAAGCAGCGGCTTGGAGTGCGGCAGCTTGACCGCAAGTCGGTGGATCGACTGCGCCAGCGTTTTTGGGACCAATTGCTGGGCAACTACCGGCAGGCCAGCCAGGACTGTGATGGCCAGCCTTTCTGTCTGCAGGTACGCAACCTTGGGGAGCTGCGGCAACTGGCGGCCAGTTTCACCGGCGCCAGCAAGGCGGCCTACGGCGCCTGGGGTGAGGCCAGTGGGCAGTTTCATCAGCAGTACCTCAATGAACAGCTGCGCCTGGCTGCCTTGTTTCCCGCCGTCAGCAGTGAGATCCAGCGCATGGACCCGGCAGAGCGCCTGGGCGACGAACTGGCAGACCGGCAGTTTCTGCTGACCTTCGACGATGGGCCGAGCCTGAGAGACGGGCCTACGGATCAGTTGATCGAGGTGCTGCGGGCCTACGATCTGCATAGCCTTTTCTTTGTCCTGGGGGACTCGTTTCAGGCGCGCCTGAGCCAGTCTTCGGCAGGGGAAATGCGCGAGTTGTACGACGGTCAGTGTGTGGGCGTACATGGCTGGGAGCACAAGTCCCACTCCTCCTGGAACGAATGGCAAAGCTCGGTGATTCGCAGCACCAACTTGGCCAACCGCACGTTGACCAATGAGTACCTGCCGCTGTTCCGGCCGCCCTACGGGCAGCGTCGCAGTGACAGCGCCGGGTTCTTCAAGGCCCAGGGGGTGCAGGTGATGCTGTGGAACATCGACTCCCAGGACTGGAGCAAGAAGGTCGGCGCCGAGGCGGCCGCGCAGCGGGTGCAGACACTGATGCTGCTCTGGCGCCGGGGCATCATTCTGTTCCATGACACCCATGCCAAGGCCGCCCAGGCGGTGCCGGCCTTGCTCAAGGCCAATCAGCACAACGGCGTGCAGTGGCTGGATTGCCGGACCTTGCGCTAGCGGTGGCATTCTTTGCCGGCAAGCCGGCTCCTGCACTGGGGCTGGCTTGCCGATGAAGCTTCTTGTGCCCGGTATCATCCGGTAGCGCTTTTCCTTCGACCTTTTCTGGCCCCGCCGACCTGTCCCGCTAGTCTTCAAGACAGGTCAGCGGTCCAAGGAGTGACCCTTATGCACAGCACCCTGGAACAGGTCTTCGGTTATCCACAGTTTCGTCCGGGCCAGGAGGCCGCGGTCAGCGCGGTGCTCGCCGGGCGCTCGGCGGCAGCGATCTTTCCCACCGGCTCGGGCAAGTCCCTGTGCTACCAGTTGCCGGCCCTGCTGCTGCCGCACCTGACCCTGGTGGTCTCGCCGCTGCTGGCGCTGATGCAGGACCAGTTGGCCTTCCTCCAGCGCCACGGCATTGCCGCTGCCAGCATCGACTCGGCCCAGGGCCGGGATGAAGCCAATGAGGTCATGGCTCGGGCTCGTTCCGGGGAGCTGAAGATCCTGATGATCTCGGTGGAGCGGCTGAAGAACGAACGCTTTCGCAATTTTCTGCAGCAGGTGCCCATCTCCCTGCTGGTGGTGGATGAGGCGCACTGCATCTCCGAATGGGGCCACAATTTCCGCCCCGACTACCTGAAACTGCCGGACTACCAGCGCCAGTTCAACATCCCCCAGGCCCTGCTACTGACGGCCACGGCGACCCCCAAAGTGATCGCCGACATGCAGACCAAGTTCGCCATCGCCCAGCAGGACGTAGTAACCACCGGTTTCTACCGGCCCAACCTCAACCTGCTGGTGGAGCCGGTACCGGGCGCCGACAAGCGTCGGCGGCTGGTGCAGTGGATGAGCGCCCGGGCCGGGCAGCCGAGCATTGTCTACGTGACCCTGCAGAAAACCGCCGAGCAGATCGCCGAGCACCTGAGCCAGCAAGGCATCGCCGCCGAGGCCTACCACGCCGGCCTGCCCCACGAGCAGCGCGAGTCGATCCAGCGTCGCTTCATGGAGGGCCGCAGCCACTGCATCGTCGCCACCATCGCCTTCGGCATGGGCATCGACAAGAGCGACATCCGCAACGTGGTGCACTTCGATCTGCCCAAGTCCATCGAGAACTACAGCCAGGAAATCGGTCGTGCCGGGCGCGACGGCCAGCCTTCGGATTGCCTGGTGCTGGCCAACCGCGACAGCCTCAACGTGCTGGAAAACTTCGTCTACGGCGACACCCCGGAATTGAGTGGCATCCGTTGTGTGCTGGAGGAGTTGCAGGCATCGGCGGCGGACGGGCAATGGGAGTTCCTGCTCGGCCCCCTGGCGGACCAGAGCAATATTCGCCAGCTGCCACTCAAGACCTTGCTGGTGCAGTTGGAACTGCGGGGCCTGATCGCGCCGCGTTATGCCTATTTCGCGGAATACCGCTTCAAACTGCTGCTGGAAACCGAGGCCCTGCTGGCGCGTTTCGAAGGCGAGCGGAGGGACTTCGTCGAGGCCGTGATCAACACGTCAAGCCGCGCCAGGACCTGGGCCACGGTGAATTTCGACGCGCTCTACGAGCAGTACCAGGCGCCGCGCAACCGGGTGGTCAAGGCCCTGGACTACTTCCAGGAAAAAGGCTGGGTAGAGCTGGAAAGCAAGCAGATGACCGAGGTCTACAGCCTGTTGCAGACGGATTTTGACCTGGCGGCACTGAGTGCCGACCTGCACGGTTATTTCACCCGCCACGAGGGCAGTGAAATTGCGCGGATCCACGCCATGCTCGACCTGTTCGCCACCGAGCAGTGCCTGGGTTACCGCCTGGCGGAGTATTTCGGCGACCGGCAGGCACCCCAGCGTTGCGGGCATTGTTCGGTGTGCCATGGCCAGGTGGCGCGGCTGCCGGAGCCGCCGGTTCTGCCCGCGCTTGTGGATAAGAGTTTCGACGGGCTGTGTGGCCACTTTATCCACAGGCACCAGCAGCACACCGGCGATGTACCCGGGGCGGAACGCCTGACCCGTTTTCTCTGTGGTATCAGCGTGCCGTTGTTCACCCGGCTCAAGGCTCGGAGCATCCCCGGTTTCGCGGCACTGGAAGATTACCCTTATGCCGCGGTGCGGGCGTGGTGCGAGGCCCATTTGCCAGGCTGAAAATCCATCTGCTGAATGCTGCTCATCACAGGAATAAATTTCAAAAATGATGAGGGCCTGACTATGGTGGGGGCTGTCTTTGGATCGCCCACAAGAGAGCCAACATGAGCCAGACAGCTTTCGATATTCAGCGCGCCGCCGTGATCGGTGCCGGCACCATGGGCCGTGGCATTGTCATGTGCCTGGCCAATGCCGGCCTGCCGGTACTGTGGCTGGACAACAACCCGCAGATGCTCCAGCAGGCCCTGGCGGCGGTGGCGGACACCTATGCCCACAACGTGCGCCAGGGGCGCATCGATCAGGCCGAGGCCGATGCGCGGGTGGCGCGGATCAAGCCGGCGGCGGATTATCCACAGCTCGCCGACGTGGACCTGGTGATCGAGGCGGTCTACGAAAGCCTCGAACTCAAGCAGCAGATCTTTCGCCAGCTGGACGCGACCCTCAAGCCCGAGGCGATCCTTGCCAGCAACACCTCGGCCCTGGATATCGACGCGATTGCCGCAGTCACCCAGCGGGCGCCACAGGTACTGGGCCTGCACTTCTTCAGCCCGGCCCACATCATGAAACTGCTGGAGGTGGTGCGCGCGGCCAAGACCGCTCCTGCGGTGCTCGACGCTGCCCTGGCCCTGGGGCAGCGCATGGGCAAGGTCAGTGTCGTGGCGGGCAACTGCTTCGGCTTCATCGGCAATCGCATGCTCAACACCTACGTGCTCGAGGCGCGCAAGATGCTGCTGGAAGGGGCGTTTCCCTATCAGGTGGATGGCGCCTTGCAGGGGTTCGGTTTCGCCATGGGCCCGTTCCGCATGTATGACGTGGTGGGCGTCGACCTGGGCTGGCGCGCCCGGCAACTGGACGGTGTGGGCCAGGATGCGCCCGAGGTGCAGATCGACAACCGGTTGTGCGAGGCGGGTCGTTTCGGCCAGAAGAGTGGCGACGGCTACTACCACTACGAACCCGGCAGCCGCCAGGCCGAGCATGACCTGCAGGTGGATGCGCTGGTGCTGCAGGTCAGCGAGGAGCTGGGTTACCGGCGCCGGGACATCGGCCCCGAGGAGATCCTCGAGCGCTGCCTGCTGGCGCTGGTCAACGAAGGTGCGAAGATTCTCCAGGAGGGCATCGCCCAGTCGGCCGCCGACATCGACCGGGTCTATCTCAATGGCTACGGTTTTCCCAAGGAGCAGGGTGGGCCGATGAGCTGGGCGGATGCCCAGGGGCTGGAGCAGGTCCGCCAGCGTTTGCAGCACCTGCAAGCCGAGCACGGGGCGCATTGGCGTCCGGCGCAGTTGATCGAGGAACTGGCCGCGGCCGGAAAAGGGTTTGCCCAGGCTTAGCTGCCTGGGGTGAAATGCCGGGCGATCAACCGATCGCCCGGCCTTCAATCGATGGGAGAGAGCCCTGATGTCCGAGCCTATGCCGCAACGCGGCGACTATCGCTATTTCCAGCCGATCATCACCCGCTGGCATGACAACGATGTCTACGGCCACGTGAACAATGTCACCTACTACAGCTTCTTCGACACGGCGGTGAACACCTATCTGATCGAACGGGGCGGGCTGGATATCCATGACGGCGAGGTGGTGGGATTCGTGGTCAGCTCGGCTTGCGATTACTTTGCGTCCATCGCCTTTCCCGAACGCATCGAGATCGGTTTGCGGGTCGGCAAGCTGGGCAACAGTTCAGTGCAGTACGAACTGGCGGTGTTCAAGGCGGGAGAGGCGGATGCCTGTGCGGCGGGGCGTTTTGTCCATGTGTTCGTGGATCGGGCATCGAACCAGCCGGTGCCGATTCCGCCCGCATTGCGGGCGGCGCTGGAACAGCTGCTGGTGGCGTGAACGTCGATAATCGATCTGGAGTCTGGAGTCTGGAATCTGTAGCCGCTGCCGTAGGCTGCGATCGGCTCCGCAGGAGACGCTAACCTGTCTCCACGAGCCGCCTGACACACCGCAGCGCCTGCTCTGGCGAGTCCTGCGGCAGCGGCTACAGGGGATCAGTCGCGGTAGTGGCGGTGCTTGCGATGCCCGTAGGCATGGCCACGGCCACGGTGGCCGTCGCGGTAGTAGCGGCGATCGTCGCGGCCGCGGTAGTCGCGATCTTCCCGGGCACTTTCATTGCCCATGTAGTTGCCCAGCGCGCCGCCGGCGCCACCGCCTGCCGCTGCGCCGATCAGGCTGCCGGTGTTACCGCCCATGCTGCGGCCCACCACGTTGCCGCCGGCTGCGCCCAGGGCGCCGCCAATGGCTGCCTGGCCACGGCTGCGTTTGTCCGCACCCACTGCGCTACCGCCGGCGCCGCCCAGGGCCGCACCGATGGCGGAACCGGTATTGCCGCCGATCTGCTGACCGACCACCGAGCCTAGAACCCCGCCCAATGCGCCGCCCACACCTGCTTCAGTGGTGCCTCCGGCAGAGGCGACGCCGCTGACCAGGCCAAGGGACAACAAGAGAATCGAGGAGAACTTCATAGAGGAGCCTCAAAGGGATGACGGCGCGATCCTGAGGCTGTATCGAGGGGCTTACAAACGAAATCCGACGAATAGCACGAATTGTACACAATCTCGTAACTTATTGTTTTTAATGCGGAACTTAAGTGATTTTTGCGGGTCTTTAGCTACTTCGGAACGGCCGCTTTGATACAAAAGCGGCCTTTTTTGTGCCTGCGGTTCAAGGCTGCGCAGCGGCTGTCGCCGGCAGGCCGGCTCCTACGGTTCACGCGCTAACCGTAGGGGCTGGCTTGCCAGCGAAGAGGCCCTCAAGCCAGGAGTCAGGCCGAGCGAGCCATGATCAGGCCGCTGTCGCTGGCCGCTTCCAGGCGAATGGCGATGAACTTGGAAGTCGGGGTGTGGCTACCGTCGCCGGTGCTTTCCAGCGGTACCAGGGGGTTCACTTCCGGGTAGTAGGCCGCGGCCTGGCCGGCCGGAATGTCGAAGGCCAGCAGGGTGAAGCCCTTGACCCGGCGCTCGCGGCCGTCGTCCCAGAGCGAGACGATATCGGCCTTTTGCCCCGGCTTGAAGCCCAGGCGGATGATGTCCGCCTCGTTGGCGAACAGCACGTCGCGCTGGCCCTTGACCCCGCGGTAGCGGTCGTCCAGCCCATAGATGGTGGTGTTGTACTGGTCGTGGGAACGCATCGATTGCAGGATCAGGTCCGGCAGTTGGCCGGTGGCCCGGGTGCGCTCGTGGATCAGGTCCTTGGGCAACGAGTTGGCGCGGAAGTTGGCGCGCCCCGACGGGGTGTTCCACTGGCGGGCGCCGGCGCTGTTGCCCAGGTAGAAACCGCCAGGATGCTTGAGCCGTTCGTTGAAGTCCTTGAAGCCGGGAATGGTGTCGGCGATCAGGTCGCGGATGCGTCCGTAGTCGGCCGCCAGCCAGTTCCAGTCCACCGGCCGGCTGCCCAGGGTTGCAGCGGCGATACCGGCGAGGATCCACGGCTCGGAGCGCATCTGCGACGACAGCGGCTGCAACTGGCCGTTGGAGGCGTGGACCATGCTGAAGGAGTCTTCCACGGTCACCGCTTGCGGGCCGCCCGCCTGCTGGTCGATATCGGTACGTCCCAGGCACGGCAGGATCAGTGCGTCCTTGCCGTGGGCCAGGTGGCTGCGATTGAGCTTGGTGCTGATCTGCACGGTGAGGTCGCAGTTGCTCAGGGCCTGGAAGGTGCGCGGGCTGTCCGGGGTAGCCTGGGCGAAGTTGCCCCCCAGGCCGATGAATACCTTGGAGCGGCCTTCGAGCATGGCGTGGATCGCCTCGACCACGTTGTGGCCGTTGTCCCGGGGGACCTTGAACTGGAAGCGCCGCTCCAGGGAGTCGAGGAAGGCCACTGGCGGGCGTTCGTTGATGCCCATGGTGCGGTCGCCCTGCACGTTGCTGTGGCCACGCACCGGGCACAGCCCGGCGCCGGGCTTGCCGATGTTGCCGCGCAGCAGCATCAGGTTGGCGATTTCCTGGATGGTCGGCACCGAGTGGCGGTGCTGGGTGATGCCCATGGCCCAGCACATGATGACGTTCTTGCCCTTGGCATACATGCGCGCCGCTTGCTCGATCTCCACCAGGGCCAGGCCGGACTGCTCGACGATCTGCTCCCACGGGGTGTCGTCGATGGTGCCCAGGTAGTCGAGCACGTTGGCGGTGTGGGCGTTGAGGAAGTCGTGGTCGAACACCGACGCCGCGCCGGCTTTCTGCGCATCGCGCTCCCACTGCAGGAGGAACTTGGCCATGCCCCGCAGCAGCGCCATGTCGCCGCCCAGGGCCGGGCGGAAGTAGGCGGTGTTGGTTGGGCGGTTGCCGTTGGTGAGCATCTCGATCGGGCTTTGCGGGTGCTGGAAGCGTTCCAGGCCGCGCTCCTTGAGCGGGTTGATGCACACCACCTGGGCGCCGCGCTTCACTGCTTCACGCAGCGGTTCGAGCATGCGTGGGTGGTTGGTGCCGGGGTTCTGGCCCCAGACGAAGATGGCGTCCGCGTGTTCGAAGTCGTCGAAGGTCACCGTGCCTTTGCCGACCCCGACGCTCTGCGCCAGGGCCACGCCGCTGGCCTCGTGGCACATGTTCGAGCAGTCGGGGAAGTTGTTGGTGCCGTAGGCGCGCACGAACAGCTGGTACAGGTAGGCCGCTTCGTTGCTGGCCCGGCCCGAGGTGTAGAACTCGGCCATGTCCGGGCTGGGCAGGTTGTGCAGGTGCCTGGCGATCAGGCTGAAGGCATTTTCCCAACTGATGGGCTGGTAGCGGTCGGTCTCGGCGTTGTAGCTCATCGGCTCGGTCAGCCGGCCCTGGTACTCCAGCCAGTAGTCGCTCTGCTCCAGCAGCGAAGTGACGCTGTGCTTGGCGAAGAACGCTGCGTCCACCCGGCGCTTGGTGGCTTCCCAGTTGACCGCCTTGGCGCCGTTCTCGCAGAACTTGACCATGCCGCTTTCCGGCGAGTCGCCCCAGGCGCAGCCCGGGCAGTCGAAGCCGCCGTTCTGGTTGGTCTTGAGCATCATGCGGATGTTCTTCAGCGCGTTGTCGCTGGTCAGCCAGGCCTGGGCCACGCTGATCAGGGCGCCCCAGCCACCGGCGGGTCCCTTGTAGGGCTTGTAGCGGGCTACGGGTTTCTGATCGGCTTGGTTATGTGTACTCACGGGCGACTCTCCATCGCAGGCTGCTGACCCGCAGCGCACGCTCGGCGGCAGGTGGACAAGGTTGAGACGCTGCTCGCGCGACCAGCGTCTGGCCGGGCAAATGCCTTCGCGTACTAGCGTTCGAGGGATGCTGTGGGGCTGGCTGGCAGCGAGTGCGGGTGCCCGTTTCGCCAGGGCTGGCGCCGCGCCGGGGTGACCAGCGGCGTAGCGGCTCCCAAGACTAAGCGCGGCAATCTGTCGCGTCTAATTGCTAGTACTGATCTATTGATAGATGGCGTCGATCAAGAATCGCCGAAGGATTGCTGGTAGAGGGCGAAGCAGGCTTGCGCCAGGGCCGAGCGCGGCGCGCTGCGGCGCATGATCAGGCCCAGGCGGGCCAGGGTCTGGGCATCGGCAATGGGTTGCAGGCGCAGGTGCTCGGTGAGGGTTTCCAGGCCGCTGTCCAGAGGCATCACGGCGCAGCACAGGCCGCCATGGACCATCTGCACCAGCTGATGGACGGCGTCGGTCTGCAGCACCGGCTGCGGTTGCAGGCCGCGGATGTGGAAGTTGTGGTCGATGGACTGGCGAAAGTGCATGCCGCTGGTGAGCAGGCCCAGGGGCAGTTCGATCAGCGCCTCCCAGCTCAGGGGCTGCTCGCCGAAGCTGAAGTGCCGGTGGTCGTAGAGCAGGCCCATGTGGGTCGGTTCCAGGGGCAGGGAGTCGAAATTCTCGCTGTCCAGGCGCTCCAGGTAGGAAACCCCGAGGTCCAGGCGATTGCTGGCCAACTGTTCGAGGATCTGTTCCGAGCTCAGGGACGAGAGTTCGAAGCGCAGGTTCGGGTGCTCGGCATGCAGGCGCTGCAGCAATGGCTGGGGATTGAAACTCGACAGCGGCACTACCCCTACGCGCAGGGTGCCCACCAGGTTGCCGCGGCAGGCGGCGGCCTCGGCCAATAGCCCGTCATGGGCGGTGAGCACGGTGCGGGCCCACGCCAGCACCCGCTCGCCGGGTGCGGTGAAGCCTTCGAAACGCTGGCCGCGCTTGACCAGCGGCAAGTCGAGCTCTTCTTCCAGGCTGCGCAGGCGCATGGAGAGGGTCGGCTGGGTGATGTGGCAGCGCGCGGCGGCTTGGCCGAAATGCCGGGTTTCGTCGAGGGCGATGAGGAATTTCAGCTGCTTGAGGTCCATCTTCGCTCCGGAGCGGCAAAAGGCCGGGATTCTACCGCGGGCCTGTGACCTTGGGTCACTGGTCGCCCGGGAACCTCATCCGGCCAGGCTGGTCTAGTCTTTCGCGTCTGGATCTATCAACCAAGGAGTGTGCGACATGAGCATTTTCAGCTTTGTGAAGGAAGCCGGTGAGAAACTGATCGACCTGTTGACCCCGGGTAACGCCAATGCCAGTGAGCAACTCAAGGAGCACATCGAAAAGGTTGGCCTGGGCAATCCCAATGTTCATGCCACGGTGGAAGGTGACAAGGTGATTGTCAGCGGTGAAGTGGCGAGCCAGGAAGAGAAGGAGAAGATCCTGCTGGCCCTGGGCAACATTTCCGGCGTCGGCAGTGTCGAGGACCAGATCACCGTGACCGGTCCGGCGGTGGTTTCTGCGGTATTCGTCACCGTGAAGAAAGGCGACACCCTGAGCGCCATCGCCAAGGTGCAGTACGGCGATGCCAACAAGTACAACAAGATCTTCGAGGCCAACAAGCCGCTGCTGTCCCACCCGGACAAGATCTACCCGGGCCAGGTGCTGCGTATTCCCGAATGATCGGTTCTCTTCGCGGGCAAGCCCGCTCCCACGGGGTTCTGTAGGAGCGAGCTTGCCCGCGAAGGGCTTCACAAGCCTTCGATCAACGCCCGGTAATCCCCCACCGCCGCGAACTCCGCGGTGTCTTTCGGCCCTCTGCGGCTGTCCGGCTGGCTCACCGCCAGCAACTGCGCCACACCAAAGTCCCGCGCACTGCGCAGGATGGGCAGGGTGTCGTCGATGAACAGGCTGCGGGCCGGGTCGAACCGGATATCGGCCTGCAAGGCGTCCCAGAACTGGGGGCTTTCCTTGGGGAAACCGTAGTCGTGGGAACTGATCAGGCGTTCGAAGTATGGCGCCAGTTCGATCCGTTCCAGCTTCAATGACAGGGAGTCGCGATGGGCGTTGGTGATCAGGATCACCCGCTTTCCGGCTTGCTTGATGGCTGCAAGAAAGGTGTCTGCGTCCGGACGCAGGGCGATCAGGTGCGCGGTTTCCAGCTTCAACTCGCGCACCGGCAGTTGCAGTTCGGCGCTCCAGAAGTCCAGGCAATACCACTGCAACTGGCCGGCGTTGCGTTCGAACAGGGGCTGCAGCTCCAGCTCGGCCATGGCCCGGCTGACCCCGTGCAGCTCGGCGTAGCGCTGGGGCAGGTGTTCCATCCAGAAATGGTTGTCGTAGTGCAGGTCCAGCAAGGTGCCGTCCATGTCCAGCAGGACGGTATCGATCTGGTGCCAGGGCAGTAGGGCCATCGAACACTTCTCCAGTGGTAAGAAAACAGCCGACCGGCGGGGTCGACAAGGCCAGTGGGGCAGGGAGGCCCGGTCACTAGAACGGATAGAAAGGAGCCGCCTCGAAGAGGGCGGTCACACGCAGTAAACAATAGGTTCCGCCGTGGTGCTGTGCACCGGCAATCTGCAACCCAGTCACTTTAAAACAGGCTGTATAGTAACCCGCTATCGCCAAGGAGCCCGCTATGCGCCAGAAACCCACCGTACTCGCCCGCGAGATCGTCGCCACCAGTCGTCTGTTCTGTGTCGAAGAGGTGCAGTTGCGGTTTTCCAATGGCGTCGAACGTACCTATGAGCGCCTGGTGGGCAAGGGCGCCGGCTATGGCGCGGTGATGATCGTGGCAATGCTCGACGCCGAGCATGCAGTGTTGGTGGAGGAATACTGCGGAGGCACCGACGCCTACGAGCTGTCGTTGCCCAAGGGCCTGATCGAGCCGGGGGAGGATGTGCTGGCAGCGGCCGAGCGCGAGCTCAAGGAAGAGGCCGGGTTTGGCGCGCGGCAACTGGAGCACCTGACCGAGCTGTCGCTGTCCCCGGGCTACATGAGCCAGAAGATCCAGGTAGTGCTGGCCACCGATCTGTATGAAGAGCGCCTGGAAGGCGACGAGCCGGAGCCGATGCGGGTCGACAAGGTCAACCTGCGCGAACTGGCGAGCCTGGCGCAGAACCCTCAGTTCAGCGAAGGCCGGGCCCTGGCTGCGCTGTACCTGACCCGCGACCTGCTGAGCCAGCGCGGGGTCTTTCAAGCATGAGCGAGACGTCAATGAATTTTCCCCACCCCTTGCTGGCGCCGGTTGCCGAGCTGGCCCTGCGTGCCGGTGAAGCGATCCTGCCGTTCTGGCGCGCCGATGTGGCGGTCAATCACAAGGCCGACGAGTCGCCGGTGACCGCCGCCGACCTGGCCGCCCATCACCTGATCGTGGCCGGCCTCACGGCCCTGGACCCGAGCATCCCGGTGCTGTCCGAAGAGGATGCGGACATTCCCCAGGCCACCCGCGCCAGCTGGCAGCGCTGGTGGCTGGTGGACCCGCTGGACGGCACCAAGGAATTCATTTCCGGCAGTGAAGAATTCACCGTCAATATCGCCCTGATCGAGCAGGGGCGGGTGGTGTTCGGCGTGGTGTCGATGCCCACCAGTGGCCGCTGCTACCTGGGCGGTGCCGGCCTTGGGGCCTGGCGCGTGGATCGCGGGCAGGCACCGCAGGCGATCCAGGTGCGTGAGCAACCGGGGGCCGGCGAGGCGTTTACCGTGGTGGCCAGCCGCCGGCATTCGAGCCCGGAGCAGGAACGTCTGCTCAGTGGTTTGAGCGCCGCCCTGGGTGAATTGCAACTGGCCAATATCGGCAGTTCGCTGAAGTTCTGCCTGCTGGCCGAAGGCGCGGCGGACTGCTATCCGCGCCTGGCGCCCACCTCGCAGTGGGACACCGCGGCGGCCCAGGGCGTGCTCGAAGGCGCGGGCGGCGAGGTGCTGGATCTCAGCGGTGCGCCGTTCTGCTATCCACCTCGGGAGTCGTTGCTCAACGGCTTCTTCCTGGCCCTGCCGGCCAAGGCGCCCTGGCGCGCCAAGTTGCTGGAACTGGCCCGCTCCTGATCACCTCGCGGCGACTTGCCGCTGCCACCCTTGTGCAGGAGCCGGCTTGCCGGCGACGGGGCCCTTGGGCCCTGTGCAAGCATTTCCGGCCTCTTCGCTGGCAAGCCAGCTCCTACAGATTTGAGCCGGGTCGCAAACGGGTTAGCGGTGCAGGACGTACTGGCCGGTAAAACGCACGGCGTCTTCTGCGCTGCCGGCATTGACGACCCGGGTGTGCAAGGTCAGCCGGGCACGGCCGTAGCGCTGATACATGGCGAGGAATTTGTTCCAGACCTTGTCATCCGGTGCGGCGCAGATCGCCACGGCGTCGCCGGTCACCGGCAGCGGGTAACTGATCTGGCCTTCCTGGATGACGATGTGCCCGTCATCGATGCCCTGTTCCTTGAGCCGCAGGTGCAGCCAGCCCCAGCCGGCGAGCACCGCACCGCAGTACAGGCTGCCGCCGAACATGGTGCTCTTGTGGTTGACGTTGGCCTCCAGGGGCAAGTGCAGGCGCAACTCTTGCACCTGCCAGTCGAGCACCTGCAGACCCATGTCCCGTGTCAGGGGGATGTCGCGGTGGAGGATGGATTCCAGGTATCGACTGTCGCGATTCATGCCGGGGCCTCAGGGGTCAAGGGAATAACGGAACGCTTCATTCTGATTCGTCGCCGGGCTGGTTGGCGCCGCCGTCGGCGAAGTTCAAACCGTGCTTGCGCAGCTTGTCGTGCAGGGTCTTGCGTGGAATCCCCAGGGCTTCGGCGAGGCTGCGCATGGAGCTGTGGGGCTGGGCCATTTCAGCGGCGATCAGGGTCTTTTCGAAGTGCTCCACCTGCTCGCTCAAGCCTCCTTCGATCAGGCTCGGGGCCGCAGCCGCGGGCGTACCCGGCTCGCTGTTGTCCAGGGCCAGTTCTAGGCCCAGGGCGAAGCGTTCGGCGGCGTTCTGCAGCTCGCGCACGTTGCCCGGCCAGCTGTGGCGCAGCAGCAAGGCACGGTGTCCGGGTTGCAGTTCCTGGGGCGGCAGGCCGTGGCGGGTGCTGGCTTCGTCGGCGAAGTGCTGGAACAGCATCAGCACGTCTTCGCCACGCTCGCGTAGCGGTGGAATGCGCAGCGGCGCGACGTTCAGGCGGTAGTAGAGGTCGGCGCGAAAGCGTCCCTGGTCCGCGGCCTGGCGCAGGTCTTCCTTGGTCGCGGCGATGATGCGGATATCCAGCGGGATCAATTGATTGCCCCCCAGGCGTTCCACCACCCGCTCCTGCAGCAGGCGCAGCAGCTTGACCTGGACATCCAGGCTCATGCTTTCGATCTCATCGAGGAACAGGGTGCCGCCGTTGGCAAATTCGAACTTGCCGATGCGGCGTTTCTGCGCGCCGGTGAAGGCCCCCGGCTCGTGGCCGAACAGCTCGCTTTCCACCACCGACTCCGCCAGGGCACCGGCGTTGATCGCCACGAACGGCCCGTTGCGCCGTCCGGAGAGATCGTGCAGGGCACGGGCCACCACTTCCTTGCCGGCGCCGGTCTCGCCGAGGATCAGCACATCGGCCCGGGTCGCCGCCAGGGCGCCGATCTGCTGGCGCAGGCGCAGCATCGGCGGCGACTGGCCTACCAGCCGCGCACTGAGTTCCTGACGGTCGCTGAGGGCCAGGCGCAGGCTGCGGTTGTCCAGCACCAGGCGCCGCCAGTCCAGGGCGCGGCGCACGCTGTCCAGCAGGGCATCGCTGGCGAAGGGCTTTTCCAGAAAGTCATAGGCGCCGGCACGCATGGCCTGCACGGCCAGGGGCACGTCGCCGTGGCCGGTGATCAGCAGCACCGGCAGTTCCGGGTCCTGGGCATGCAGCTGGTTGAGCAGCTCCAGGCCGTCCATGCCGGGCATGCGGATGTCGCTGACCACCACCCCCGGCCAATCCCGCTCCAGGCGCGGCGCCAGGCCCTGGGCTTCGGCGAGGGACAGCACCTTGAGCCCCGCCAGGTCCAGGGTCTGGCTCAGGGCCTGGCGCAGGTGGGGATCGTCGTCGATCAGCACCACTTGCAACTGAGGATCGAGGCTCTCGGGATGGCTCATCGCTCACTTTCCAGATCGTGTCGGGGCCGGGAGCGCCGGGCCGGACAGGGTTGATATCGGGTGCCGCTCTGCTTCATACCCCGCGGTCCTCGGAGGGCTGCAGGCTGACTCCGGGGGCCCCGGCCCGCAGGCGCAGGGTGATCAGGGCCCCGCCTTCGCGGTGGTTGGCGAATGACAGTTCACCACCGAAGGCACGCATCAGGGTGTCGCAGATGGCCAGCCCCAGGCCCAGGCCCTGAGTACGGGTCTTGGTGGTGTAGAACGGCTCTCCGGCGCGACCCAGCGCTTCCATGCAGAAGCCCGGACCGTTGTCGCGAATGTACAGGTTGACGCCGGTGGCGGTGGATTCGGCACTCAGCCAGAGTTTGCGCGGTGGGCCTTTTTCGGTCAGGGCATCCAGGGCGTTGGCCAGCAGATTGCCAAGCACCTGGCGCAGGCGGGTTTCCCCGGCTTCGACCCACAGGGTGGCAGCCGGCAGGTCGCGGATCAGTTCCACTTCCATGGCCCGGCGGCGCTTGGCCAGTAGCGCCAGGGCGTCGTCCAGGGCCGGTTGCAGGGCCACGCTTTCCGGGGCGTGGTGATCGCGCCGGGCGAAGGCCCGCAGGTGGGCAATGATCGAGGCCATGCGCCCGGTCAGTTCGCTGATCAGCTTGAGGTTGCCTCGGGCGTCGTCGGTGCGCTGGTGGTCCAGCAGCACTTCGGCGTTCTCGGCATAGCTGCGGATCGCCGCCAGGGGCTGGTTGAGCTCGTGGCTGATGCTGGCCGACATGGTGCCCAGAGCCGAGAGCTTGCCGGCCTGGACCAGGTTGTCCTGGGCCCGCACCAGTTCCTGCTGGGCGGTTTCGCGCTCCAGCACTTCCTGCTTCAGGCGCCGGTTGAGGCTTTCCAGGTCGCTGGTGCGCTCGGCCACACGCATCTCCAGCTCGCGCCGCGCCTTGGCTTCGAAGGCGATCCGCTCCAGGTAGTGGCGGCGGCGCTGCATCATCAGGCCGAGCAACAGCATCAGCACCAGCAGCGCGGCGGCGCCCACGGCCACTACCGTGCGCACCGGCCGGTCGATCAGAGTGCGCGGTGCGAGGATGCTCACGGCCCAGCGGGTTTCGTCGATCTGCTGGGTCTGGGTCAGCCAGGCATTGGGGTTGAGGTTCAGCGGCCTTGGGTCGCGAGTCGGATAGGGCTGGATGGCGACGATCGCCTGGCGTTCCTCGTCGCTCAGCGGCCGGGTCGCGCGAAAGCGCCATTCCGGGCGCGAGGTGAGGATCACCACGCCATTGTGGTCGGTCATCAGCAGCTGTTCCGGGGTCTTGCCCCACAGGCTTTCGGTGTGGTCCAGGTCGACCTTGACCACCAGCACGCCAAGGATCCGCTCGCCATCGCGCACCGCGGCAGCAAAGAAGTAACCGCGCTTGGCCGAGGTGGTGCCCAGGCCGAAGAAGCGCCCCAGGCGCCCGGCCATGGCCTCGCTGAAATAGGGGCGGAAGGCGAAATTGCGACCGACGAAGCTGTCGTGCTTGTCCCAGTTGGAGGCCGCCAGGGTCTTGCCGCTGGTGTCCATCAGGTACATCACCTCGGCGCCGGTCTGGGCACTGATGTTCTTCAGCAGGCGGTTGGCGTTGCCCTGGGTCACGCCATCGTCCGGGGCGCCGAGTACCGCGCGCAGTGCTGGCAGGTCGCCGAGGATCTGCGGCAGCACTTCGTAGCGGTGCAGGGTGCCCAGCAGGTTGGCCACGTACAGGTCGAGGGTCTGGCGGTTCTGGCTGGTCAGCTCGTTGCGGTAGTAGCGCTCCGCCAGATGCTCCAGCGGCCACAGCAACGGCGCCAGGCACAGTGCCAGCAAGGCCAGGCTGCGCCAGCGAGGGCGACGGGGAAGGGGTGGGGTCATGGAAAAGGTGCCTGTGGATACAGGCGCATTATGCCTAGCCCTGCTCGGCAAGACACTCGCGCAATGCGGTGTGCCAGTCCGGCTGGACCACGCCCCACTCCCGTGCCAGGCGGCTGCAGTCCAGACGCGAGTTCAACGGCCGCGGCGCCGGTGTCGGGTAAGCGCTGGAAGGGATGGCTTCAAGGACGGCGCAGGGTTTGTCCATGGCCAGCAACTGCTCGCCGATGGCCTGGGCAAAGCCGAACCAGGAAGTCTCGCCGTGGGCGGTGAGGTGGTAGGTGCCCCAGGCGCCGGGCTGCCCGGCTCGCCAACGCTCGATCAGCGCCCGGGTGCTGGTGGCGATGGTGCCGGCCCAGGTGGGCGCGCCGATCTGGTCGGCCACCACCCGCAGCTCGGGTTTTTCCTGCAGCAGGCGCTGCATGGTCAGCAGGAAGTTCTTGCCATGGCTGGAGTAGACCCAGCTGGTGCGCAGGATCAAATGCTGGCCCTGGACCAGCCGGATCGCCCGTTCGCCAGCCAGCTTGCTCTCGCCGTAGACACTCAGCGGGTTGGGCTCGTCGTCCTCAACATAGGGCGTTTCCTTGCTGCCATCGAACACGTAGTCGGTGGAGTAGTGAATCAGCGGCACACCCAGCTCGAAGGCTTCCTGGGCGAAGATCCCGGGGGCCGTGGCGTTGATCGCAAAAGCCAGCTCCGGCTCGCTCTGGGCCTGGTCGACGGCGGTGTGGGCGGCGGCATTGATGATCAGGTCCGGGCGAATGGCGCGCACTTGCTGGCGGATCTGTTCCGGGTGGCTCAGGTCCAGTTGCTCACGACCCAGGACCACCAGCTCACCGAGGTCGCCGAGGCGCTGCTGCAGCTCCCGGGAGACCTGGCCGTGCTGGCCGCTGATAAGGATTTTCAGAGGAGCGTTCATGGGAACAGATCGGCCTCTTCTAGGCTTTTACCTTTCTGGTCCTTGGCCGAGAGCGTTGGCATATCCTGCAACTGCCAGTTGATCGCCAGGGTCGGATCGTCCCAGCTGATGCAACGCTCAGCAGAAGGCGTGTAGTAATCGGTGGTCTTGTAGAGAAACTCGGCAGCGTCGCTGAGTACTACGAAGCCATGGGCGAACCCTTCGGGAATCCATAGTTGGCGATTGTTATGTGCAGACAGGCGAACACTTGCCCAACGGCCAAAGTTCGGGGAGCTACGCCGGATATCGACGGCTACGTCCAGAACCTCGCCGGCAATCACCCGGACCAGTTTTCCCTGCGGGTGCTCAATCTGGTAGTGCAGACCACGCAGGACGTTCTTGACGGATCGCGAGTGATTGTCCTGTACAAAGCTCTTCTGCAAGCCGGTGGCCTCTTCAAAGGCCTTGGCATTGAAGCTCTCGTAGAAGAAGCCACGCTCGTCGCCAAAGACCTTGGGCTCGATAATCAGTACACCGGTGAGCTCTGTCTGAATGATGTTCATTGGGTCTCCCCCGCCAGAGTGAACAGGTACTGGCCATAGCCGGTCTTGCCGAAGTAAGCGGCGCGCTCCAGCAGGTGCTCGCGGCTGATCCAGCGGTTCTCATAGGCGATCTCTTCCAGACAGGCGACTTTCAGGCCCTGGCGATGCTCGATGGTCTGCACGTATTGCGAGGCCTCCAGCAGGCTGTCGTGGGTGCCGGTGTCGAGCCAGGCAAAGCCCCGGCCAAAACGCTCCACGTGCAGGTCGCCACGCTTAAGGTAGGCGTTGTTGACGTCGGTGATCTCCAGTTCGCCCCGGGGCGAAGGCTTGACGTCCCTGGCAATCTGCACCACGTCATTGTCGTAGAAATACAGGCCGGTGACCGCGTAGCTGGACTTCGGCTTCTTGGGTTTCTCTTCGATGGACAGGGCACGGCCCTCGCTGTCGAAGTCGATGACCCCGAAACGCTCCGGGTCCTTGACCCAGTAGCCGAACACCGTGGCGCCGCTGGTGCGCTTGGCGGCATCGCGCAGCTGTTCGCCGAAGTACTGGCCGTGGAAGATGTTGTCGCCCAGGATCAGGCACACCGGGTCATTGCCGATGAACTCCTCGCCAATCAGGAAGGCCTGGGCCAGGCCATCCGGCGAAGGCTGTTCGGCGTAGCAAAAACGCACGCCGAACTGGCTGCCGTCACCCAGCAGGTTGCGGTATTGCGGCAGGTCCTGGGGGGTGGAGATGATCAGGATGTCCTGGATGCCGGCCAGCATCAGTACCGAGATCGGGTAGTAGATCATCGGCTTGTCGTAGATTGGCAGCAGCTGCTTGGACACACCGAGGGTGATGGGGTGCAGACGGGTGCCGGAGCCGCCCGCCAGAACAATGCCTTTGATCATGCAATCAGATCCTTGATGTCGGTGGAACCCAGGCGTTGGCCCTGGTAGCTGCCGTCTTGTACCCGGCGGCACCACTCGAGGTTTTCCAGGTACCACTGCACGGTCTTGCGCAGGCCACTGGTGAAGGTTTCTTCCGGAACCCAGCCCAGCTCGCGCTCGATCTTGCCGGCGTCGATGGCGTAGCGCAGATCGTGGCCGGGGCGGTCCTGGACGAAGGTGATGAGGTCGGCGTAGTGAGCCACGCCCTGGGGTTTCTGCGGGGCCAGCTCTTCCAGCAGGCTGCAGATGCCGCGTACCACGTCGATGTTCTTCTGCTCGTTGTGGCCGCCGATGTTGTAGGTCTCGCCGACCGTGCCTTCGGTCATCACCTTGAACAGGGCCCGGGCGTGATCCTCGACATACAGCCAGTCGCGCACCTGCAGGCCGTTGCCGTACACCGGCAGCGGTTTGCCTGCCAGGGCGTTGAGGATCACCAGCGGAATCAGCTTTTCGGGGAAGTGGAACGGGCCGTAGTTGTTGGAGCAGTTGGTGATCAGCACCGGCAGCCCATAGGTACGCTGCCAGGCGCGGACCAGGTGGTCGGATGCGGCCTTGCTGGCGGAGTAGGGCGAGCTGGGGGCGTAGGGCGTGGTTTCGGTGAACAGGTCATCGACGCCATGCAGGTCGCCATAGACCTCATCGGTGGAAATATGGTGGAAACGGAAAGCGGCTTTTTCCGCCTCGGGCAATGTGTGCCAGTAGGCGCGGGTCGCTTCCAGCAGGCTGTAGGTGCCGACGATATTGGTCTGGATGAAGTCGGACGGCCCGTCGATGGAGCGGTCGACATGGGACTCGGCAGCCAGGTGCATGATCGCGTGGGGCTGGAAGCGCGCCAGCACGGCGCTGACGGTGGCCTGGTCGACGATATCGGCCTTGACGAACTCATAGCGGCTGTTGCTGGCGATGCTGTGCAGCGATTCCAGGTTGCCTGCGTAGGTCAGTTTGTCCAGGTTCAGCACTTCGTGTTCCGTGTGCTGAAGCAGATGGCGGACCAGGGCCGAGCCGATAAAACCGGCTCCGCCGGTAACGAGAATGCGCATATTTGGGGCCTGTATCCTTGAAAACGGTCATTTGCTGCGACGAATGCAGCATAGCTTGTCGATAGGACGCCTAGGGTGCAATAGCAACAACCGCTTGATTGCTCTGCGAACCGTCGGAAATTTCGCCGGCCGAAGTTTACAGCAGGCAAGGCTCTGGTCTTGCCTGTGCGCTTTGGGGTTGCGCATTAACTTGCGCAGTGGCGATATAAGCGCCCTATAACAATTCCAGGGGTCGTTGTATGTTGCTCGCCACCTTGATCCACCGTGCCAGTCTGCCCAGCCCGCAAGTCTTAGCGCAGCAAGCGCTGGAGTTGCTGGAAAGCCACTACGGCCTGCACGGCACCCTGCACTCGCTGGGCAGCCAGCAAGACCTCAACTATCGCGTCGACAGCCCCCAGGGGCGGTTTGTCCTGAAGATCTGCCGCGGCGACTACTCGGTCCTGGAGTTGCAGGCGCAGCACGCCGGCCTCAAGCATCTGCAACAGCACCCGGAGCTGCGAGTGCCCAGGGTCATCCCGGCGACAAACGGCGCGGACCTGTTGTCCCTGGAGATCGCCGGGCAAACGCTGCACGTGCGCCTGCTGGACTATATAGAAGGCCGCTCCCTGACCCAGCTGCCGCACCTGGGCGGCGAGCTGGTGGCGGGCCTGGGCCGGCTGTGCGGGCAGATGGACCTGGCCCTGGCGGATTTCGAGCATCCGGGCCTGGAGCGCACCCTGCAATGGGACGCCCGACATGCCCAGGCATTGATCGGGCATCTGCTGCCGGTCATTGCCGACCCGCAGCAACGAGCGATGATCGCCAGCGCCGCGCAACGCGCCGAGCGACGCTTGCATCCGCTGCTGGAGCAACTGCCGGTGCAGGCCATCCATATGGACATCACCGATGACAACGTGGTTTGGCAGCGGGATGAAGCACGGCATTGGCAGGTGCAGGGGGTGATCGATTTCGGCGACCTGATCCGCACCTGGCGCATCACCGACCTGTCGGTGACCTGCGCGGCGCTGCTGCATCACGCCGAGGGCGACCCGCTGCGCATCCTCCCGGCGATCCAGGCCTACCATCAGGTCAACCCGTTGCAACGGGCGGAGCTGCTGGCGCTCTGGCCTCTGATCGTGGCCCGGGCGGCGGTGCTGGTGCTCAGTGGCGAGCAGCAGGTCAGCATCGACCCGGGCAATGCCTACAGCCGTGCCAACCTGAGCCACGAGTGGGAGATTTTCCAGGTCGCCAACTCGGTGTCGTTCGAGTTCATGGAGGCGGCGATTCTCACCGCTGTCGGGCACGCACTGCCTGCCATCGGCGCTGAAGGGTTCGCCCCGCTGTTGCCGAGCCTGGTGGGGCGCGAATTCGCCCTGATCGACCTGGGCGTGCTCAGCCCGCACTTCGAGGCGGGCAATTGGGAGCAGCCGGGGATCGACGATCGCCTGTTGGCCGAAGCTGGCGCCGCCCATGGCCTGGCCGCCAGCCGCTATGGACAGTACCGCCTGTCGCAGACCCGTCCCGATAGCGCCGAGGAACCCTCGACCTGCCCCTTGCATGTACAACTGCAAGTGCCGCCAGGCACCGCTGTGGAAGCGCCGTTCGCCGGGGTCCTGCACCGTGGCGAGCAAGGCCTGTTGCGCCTCGATGGCCCGACCCTGAGTGTGCACCTGTGGGGCGTCGAGCCTTCGTTGCAGCCGGGAGCGGCGCTGGTCAAGGGCCAGGTGCTGGGCGCCGTGGCGGCGGATGGTCGGCTCAAGGTGCAGCTGTGTCGCGCTGCCGAACTGGATCCGCCGCTGTTCTGTACACCGTCCCGAGCCCCGGCCTGGCAAGCCCTTTGCCCCTCGCCGGCGGCGCTGCTGGGGCTGGCCTGCGATGCCGAGCCGGAACTGGATCCGCAAACCCTGCTGGAGCGTCGTGACGCCAGTTTTGCCCGCTCGCAGAAGCACTATTACCTCGACCCGCCGCGGATCGAGCGCGGCTGGCGCAACCACTTGATCGACATGCAGGGGCGTTCCTACCTGGACATGCTCAACAACGTCGCGGTGCTGGGCCACGGTCACCCGCGCATGGCCGCTGAAGCGGCGCGGCAATGGTCGCTGCTCAACACCAACTCGCGTTTCCACTATGCGGCGATCGCCGAGTTCTCCGAGCGCCTGCTGGCCCTGGCACCGGATTCCATGGACCGGGTGTTCCTGGTCAACAGCGGCACCGAGGCCAATGACCTGGCGATCCGCCTGGCCTGGGCCTACAGCGGCGGGCGCGACATGCTCAGTGTGCTGGAGGCCTACCACGGCTGGTCGGTGGCGGCTGACGCAGTGTCCACCTCCATCGCCGACAACCCCCAGGCCCTCACCAGCCGTCCGGAGTGGGTGCACCCGGTGACCGCGCCCAACACCTATCGCGGCGAGTTCCGCGGCCAGGACAGCACCCCGCACTACCTGCGCAGCGTCGACCAGCAACTGCACAAGCTGGATGAGCAGCAACGCCAGCTGGCCGGTTTCATCTGCGAACCCGTGTATGGCAACGCCGGAGGGATTTCGCTGCCACCGGGCTACCTGCAGCAGGTCTACGAGCGGGTGCGGGCTCGGGGCGGGGTGTGCATCGCCGACGAGATCCAGGTCGGCTACGGGCGCATGGGCCAGTTCTTCTGGGGCTTCGAGGAGCAGGGCGTGACCCCGGACATCATCACCATGGCCAAGGGCATGGGCAACGGCCAGCCCCTGGGTGCGGTGATCACCCGGCGGGAAATCGCCGAAGCGCTGGAGGCCGAAGGCTATTTCTTCTCCTCGTCCGGCGGCAGCCCGGTCAGTTGCCGCATCGGCATTGCGGTGCTGGACGTGATGCAGGAAGAGAAACTCTGGGAAAACGCCCAGGTGGTCGGTGAACACTTCCGGCAGCGCCTGGAGGCGCTCAAGGAAAACCACCCGCTGGTGGGAGCGGTGCATGGTTCCGGTTTCTACCTTGGGCTGGAACTGATCCGCGATCACGCCACCCTGGAACCGGCCACCGAGGAAACCACCCTGCTGTGCGAACGCCTGCGCGAGCTGGGGATTTTCATGCAACCTACCGGCGATCACCTGAACATCCTCAAGATCAAGCCGCCGATGGTCACGACTCGCCAGAGCGTGGATTTCTTCGTCGACATGCTGGCCAAGGTGTTGAGCGAAGAGCTGTAGGCGCAGGGCTCTGCTTTGCGTTGACCTCCATTCGCCGGCCGGCTCCTGCAACGCTTGGTAGGAGCCGGCTTGCCGGCGAATGCGTTTCTTTATAATTCGATTGTTATCGGCTTTTTGTCGGTAATTTATCGTGGTTAATGGTTTTTCAGCTTTTAAAGTCGATATTTATCGGATATAAAGTGGCCATATCCAGGCCCGGCCTCGCCGTGCCCGGTGCCTTGTGTCCGTTGTCATCGACCGCTTCGCCTTGCCCAGGAGTTGATCCATGAGCCGTACCGTTACCGTCGCCGCTACCCAGATGGCCTGTTCCTGGGACCTTGAGGCCAACCTCGAAACCGCTGAGAAACTGGTACGCGAAGCCGCGGCCAAGGGGGCGCAGATCATCCTGATCCAGGAACTGTTCGAGGCGCCTTACTTCTGCCAGAAGCCCAATCCGGATTACCTGCAACTGGCCACCACGGTGGACAGCAACCCCGCCATCGCGCACTTCCAGAAAGTCGCCAGGGAGCTGCAAGTGGTGCTGCCCATCAGCTTCTACGAGCTGGCCGGGCGGGCGCGTTTCAACAGCATCGCGATCATCGATGCCGATGGCAGCAACCTCGGGATTTATCGGAAAAGCCACATCCCGGATGGCCCCGGCTACCACGAAAAGTACTACTTCAACCCGGGCGATACCGGCTTCAAGGTATGGAACACCCGCTACGCGAAGATCGGCGTGGGCATCTGCTGGGACCAGTGGTTCCCCGAGTGCGCCCGCAGCATGGCCTTGCAAGGCGCGGAGATTCTCTTCTACCCCACCGCCATCGGCAGCGAGCCCCACGACCAGACAATTTCCTCCCGCGACCACTGGCAGCGGGTGCAGCAGGGCCATGCCGGGGCCAACCTGATGCCGCTGATCGCCAGCAACCGCATCGGCAACGAAGAGCAGGACGGCTACGACATCACCTTCTACGGCTCGTCCTTCATCGCCAATCAGTTCGGCGAGAAGGTTCAGGAGCTCAACCAAACTGAAGAAGGTATCCTTGTGCACAGCTTCGACCTCGACGAGCTCGAGCACATCCGCAGCGCCTGGGGCAGTTTCCGTGACCGTCGTCCGAACCTCTATGGCGCGCTGAAAACCCTCGACGGTTCCCTGGAGTCCTGAACACTATGAGCACTTTGCACAGCACGCCGCGCGCCGACGGTTTCTACATGCCCGCCGAATGGGCGACCCAGACCCAGGCCTGGATGATCTGGCCCGAGCGCCCGGACAACTGGCGCCTGGGCGGCAAGCCGGCGCAGGCCGCCCATGCCGCGGTGGCCAAGGCCATCGCGCGCTTTGAACCGGTGACAGTGGCCGTGTCCGCGGCCCAGTATGAAAACGCCCGGGCACGCCTGGACGTGCCCAATATCCGTGTGGTGGAAATGTCCAGCGACGACGCCTGGGTCCGCGACACCGGCCCGACTTTCGTCATCAACGCCAGCGGCGAAGTGCGCGGCGTGCACTGGGGATTCAACGCCTGGGGCGGCTTCGAAGGCGGCCTGTATTCGCCGTGGAACCGCGACGAGCAGGTCGCCAGCAAGGTGCTGGAAATCGAACGTTGCCAGGAGTACCGCACCGAGGGCTTCGTGCTCGAAGGTGGCTCGATCCACGTCGATGGCGAAGGCACCCTGATCACCACCGAGGAATGCCTGCTCAACCACAACCGCAACCCGCACCTGTCCCGCGAAGAGATCGAGGCGGTACTGCGCGAGCATCTAGCGGTGGAGCAGATCGTCTGGCTGCCGGACGGCCTGTACAACGACGAAACCGACGGCCATGTGGATAACTTCTGCTGCTATGTGCGCCCGGGCGAAGTGCTGCTGGCCTGGACCGACGATCCCCAGGACCCGAACTACCCGCGTTGCCAGGCCGCCCTGCAGGTGCTGGAAAACACCCGTGACGCCAAGGGTCGCACCTTCAAGGTGCACAAGATGCCGATTCCCGGCCCCTTGTACGCCACCGAAGAGGAATGCGCCGGGGTCGACGCGGTAGAGGGCAGCCAGGAGCGCAACCCTTCGGTGCGCCTGGCGGGTTCCTACGTGAACTTCCTGATCGTCAATGGCGGGATCATCGCGCCCAGCTTTGACGACCCGATGGACGCCCAGGCCAAGGCCATCCTGCAGCAGCTGTTTCCCGAGCACGAAGTGGTGATGGTGCCTGGCCGTGAACTGTTACTGGGGGGCGGCAATATCCACTGCCTTACCCAGCAACAGCCCGCGCCACAGCGGATTTGAGTGCCGTTGTAACAGCCGATGCCGGTTGTTTGCCGGTGCCGGCCCGGCCCGTGGCCTGAGCTTCACCAGCCAGCCCGCAGCCTAGACAGGCCGCGGGCTTTTTCATGGCCGTATATCGGCACGGGTGGCACATTGGCATAGCTCTTGTATCTCTCCTGGCGTGATTCTGAGACATGGAGAACGGTGTTGTTCTGTCATAAAGCTTGGATAAGTTAGGCCGCTCAGATACCAGGAGAGCGCTGGAATGAACATGGTCAGCGAGCGGGCGTCCCATCCCTTGGCAATGAATAACGAGTCGCTGCAGGTGCTGGCCCAGTGGTTGAAGTCCAATGGAACGCGTCAGATCAGGGAACCTGATCCGCGCCGGATCATCATTGAGCGTTACCCCGCTGGATTGCTCAGCGAGGCGGAACTGCAGGCGTTGTGGGATGTGGTGAAAGGATAGACAAACAAGGGATTGTGCGAAGCGCTGCCGGGATGGCAGCGCTTTTTTTTGCCTGTCATTCAGATGCCGGGCGTCCGGGTGTCAGAAGCGGTAGTTGCCGGTGACCACCAGGCTGCGAGGGTCGCCCGGCTGGATCTGGAAGGCGCTGGTGGCGGAACTGTAGTACTCGCGGTCGGCGATATTGTTCAGCGCAGCGCGTACGTCCCAGTCCTTGTGCCGGTAGCCGGCCAGGGCGTCCCAGCGGCCATAACCGGGCAGCGCCACGGTGTTGCTGCTATCGGCGAAGCGGTCGCCGACCAGGGTCAGGCCGGTCTCGGCGTACCAGCCCAGTTCCGGTTTCCAGGTGATGAACAGGCTGCCATTGCGCTTGGCGACGTTGTTCACGCGCTTGTCTTCGAAGCCGTTGTTGTCCTTGACCACCACGGCGTCCTGCAGGCCGATGCCGCCACGCAGGTACCAGTAGCCGACGATCTTGCCGGTGCCCGTCAGCTCGATGCCGCGGGAGCGTTGCAGCCCGGTGAGTAGGGTGATGCTGCGGTCCTGCGGATCGGAGGTGCGACGGTTGTAGAGCTCCAGCTCATACACTGCCAGGGTGGTGCTCAGGCGTTCGTCCAGCCAGTCGCTCTTGACTCCGACTTCCTTCTGCCGGGTGAGCTCGGGGCTCAGGTCGTTGCCGTTACCGGCGGCGTTCGGGGTGATGCCGATCAGGCCGCCGCCCACCGGTGAGAACGACTTGCTCCATGAGGCATAGAACGAGTGGTGTTCCAGCGGCGTCCAGACCACCCCCAGGCGCGGGCTGACGCTGTGGCTTTCGCGGCTTTCGGAGAGCCCGTTCTTGCGGTTGCTGGTCTGCACATCGAAGTTGTCGTAGCGCAGGCCGGCGAGCAATTGCCATTGATCGTTCAGGCGCAGTTGGTCCTGCACATAGAGGGCCCGGCTTTCGACCTCGGTGTGGTTGTTGCTGGAGACCTGCATGCGGCCGGTGTGGCTCTGGTACGGGTTGGGGTTGTACAGGTCGACGGCGGGCACCGCCTGGCTGCCCGGCCCGGAAGTGGCGGCGTTGTAGAGGATCGGGTCGCGGCGCTGGCTGCCGAGCTCCAGGCCGGTGAGCAGGCGATGTTCCAGGCCGAAGGTGTCGAAACGGCCCTCCAGTTCGGTGTTGTTGTAGACGTTGCGGGTCTTCAGGTCTTGCTGCCAGCGTTGGCGTTGGACCTTGCCCGTCGTGGCGTTGTAGCCGGTCTGGTAGGTGTTGTCGAAGTCGCTGTCGAGCTTGAATACCCCCAGGGTGTGGCGCAGTTGCCAGTTCTCGCTGAGCTCGTAGCTCAGCTTGGAGCGCAGGGACTGGGACTTGTCGTCGATGTAGTCGCGGTGATCGCCGTAGGTGGTGTCGCGGCTGACGTCCGCCGGGCGTCCGTTGACCCCGGGGATGCCGCGGTCCGGGGTGCGGTTGTAGCGGCTGTATTCGTACTGCACCAGCCAGTTCAGGTCCGGGGTCAGTTGCCAGCTCAAGGAGGGGGCGAACAATTGGCGGTTGCCGCTGACGCCTTTGCGGAAACTGTTCCGGTCCTCGTTGCCCAGGTTCAGGCGCAGGCTGACGTTCTCTGTCGGGTCGGCGCTGAGGTCGGCATACAGGCTGCGCAGGTCCTGGCTGCCGCCCTGGACTTCGACGCTGGAGCGGCGGCCGAATTCCGGCAGCTTGCTCACCCGGTTGATGATCCCGCCCTGGCTGCCACGGCCGTAGAGCACTGCTGCCGGGCCCTTGAGCACTTCGATGCGCTCGATGTTGTGCAGGTCGCGCACGTATTGGCTGTCGTCGCGGATGCCGTCCAGGTAGAAGTCGTTACTGGCATCGAAGCCGCGGATCCGCAGGCTGTCGAAGCGCGTGTCCGAGCCGCTGCTGACGTTGGGAATGCCACTCAGGGCGCTGCCCAGGTCGTTGACGCCGTAGTCCAGCACGTTGGCGGTCTTGATTGTGTCGATGGCCTGGGGCACGTAGCGCGCCGGGGTCGAGGTACGGGTTGCAGTGCTGACTTCCTTGACCCGTGGGTCATCGGGGTCGGCTTCGGCCTCGGCACTGATGGAGGTCATCGGCAGGGTAGTGCTGGCAGCGCAGGCAAAACCGCTGGCCAGCAGGGTGCAAAGACCCAGGGACAGGGGCATGAGGCGGAAATGGGCAGGCATCTGAAACGCATCCGAGAAGGGGAAATTCGAGGGTGCGAATGGTAATGCTTGTCATTAACAGATGTTAAATATTCACTAATAAGTTCCCCTGGCTATTTGTTTCTGAATGTATCTTTCGGGTATCGGTTCGCATACTGAAGCTAAACAGACGGATTCGACCGGTTACAGCAACAGACTAAAAGCCAATTCGAGGTTTTTCCCTTGGCGCGCGCGGCCTAGTCTGCGTGACATCGAATTTTCAAGACCTTGCTGGAGCCCAGATATGTCCTTGGCCACCCTTCACTATATTTATGATCCCCTGTGCGGCTGGTGCTACGGTGCCAAGCCGCTGGTGCAGGCCGCCCAGGCGGTGGTGCCGGTGGTGGCCCATGCCGGCGGCATGATGACCGGGCGCAACCGCCAGCCGGTCTCGCCGCAACTACGCGATTACGTCATGCCCCATGACCGGCGGATCGCCGAGTACACCGGGCAGCCTTTTGGCCAGGCCTATTTCGAGGGCCTGCTGCGGGATGAGACGGCCACCTTCGACTCGGCGCCGCCGATTGCTGCCGTACTGGCGGCCCAGGCTATGGAAGGGCGGGGCCTGGAATTTCTGGGCCGGTTGCAGACGGCGCATTATCTGGAAGGACGCAGGATCGCCGACCGGCAGGTGCTGCTGGAGCTGGCGCAGGCCCAGGGGTTTGCCCCGGCCGCCTTCGAGGCGGCCTTCGACCAGGCGGTGGCCCATGAACTGGACAACCATATAAAGGCCAGCCGGGCCCTGTTGGCCAAGGTCGGCGGGCAAGGCTTCCCGACCCTGGTGCTGGAGCGCGATGGTCGTTACCAGCTGCTCGACATCAGCCCCTGGCTGGGCAAACCCGAGGCCTTCGCCGACTGGCTGAAGACCTCCCTGGGCGCCGATAGCGGCCCTCACGATGGTGTGGTCCAGGCCTGTGGCCTGGACGGTTGCACACCCTAAACTCACCTGACCTGCGTGGAGTCACCCATGGATAACCTAGCGTTGATCAAGAGCACCTACGAAGGTGCCAACTCCCAGGAAAATGCGCGCAACACCGCAGCGGCCCTGGCCCCCGATGCCCGCTGGACCGAGGCGGCGGGCTTTCCCTATGCCGGCACCTATATAGGGTTCGAGGCGGTGCTGGAGCACGTCTTCAAGCGCCTGGGCTCGGAATGGCAGGACTTCACCTTCAAGGTCGAGAACTATGTGGCCCAGGGCGACAAGGTGTTCGCCTATGGCAATTACCAGGGCGTCTACAAGGCCTCGGGCAAACCGATCGATGTACGGGTGGCTCACTTGTGGACCCTTAAAGATGGCAAGGTCACCCACTTCGAACAATTCGTGGACAGTCACAGTGTGCAGCTGGCAATGCTCTAGCCCGCAGTTCTTAGAATATTTTCAGCTATTCAAAGACGATTCACGAAATTGACACGTTGTTAAAGGCGCAGATAGGATTCGCCCCAACGCCTGTGGCCAGGAGCCATATTTCAGAATAATAAAAGGCCCACCGTGCTCACCCGCGGTCGGGCTTTTTTGTTTCAACGGTAGAAGAGCGTTCAATCGCCATAGCCGCGGAGCTCACAGCGCGTCACCAACCCGTAATAAGGAAAATAAAATGTTTAAACAGCGGATCTGCTTGGTTGCACTGGGGATTTTGAGCGCAACACAGGCCATGGCCGACGGCCAGGCCGACGCCAAGGGTTTTGTTGAAGACAGCAGCCTGAAAGTGCTGTTGCGCAACGCTTACATCAACCGTGACTACAAAGATGGCAACCCGGACAAGGCTGAATGGGGCCAGGGTTTCATCGGCACCTTCTCCTCGGGCTTCACCCAAGGCACCGTGGGCGTGGGCGTTGACGCCTTCGGCCTGTACGCACTGCGCCTGGACGGCGGCAAGGGTCGCAGCGGTGCCGGCGGCATCGACTTCTTCAAGCAGGGTGACAGCGGTAGCGCTGCAGACGACCTGGCCAAGGCCGGTGCTGCAGTCAAGTTCCGTTTCTCCAACACTGTGCTGACCTACGGTGACCAGATGCCGGCCCTGCCGGTGCTGAACTACGACAACTCGCGCCTGCTGCCGGAAAGCTACACCGGTACCCTGATCACCTCCAAGGAGATCAAGGGCCTGGAGCTGAACGCAGGTCACTTCACCGCCGAATCGCGCAAGAGCGCCGAAGGCCGTGACAGTGGTGGCCTGAAGTCGATCAACGTATTGGGCGGTAGCTACCAGTTCACCGAGCAGTTCAAGGGCGCGCTGTACGCTTCCGACGTCGAAGACGTGCTGAAGAAGCAATACATCAACCTGAACTACGTGTTCCCGCTGGCCACTGACCAGTCCCTGACCCTGGACTTCAACGGCTACCGTACCGAGCTGGACAAGTCCTACGCCGAGAAGGCTAAAGCCGGCGGCGAAGACAACAAGATCTGGAGCCTGGCAGCCACCTATGCCATGGGCCCGCACTCCTTCACCCTGGCGCACCAGCGCAGCACCGGCGACAGCCACCTGGGCTATGCCTATGGCGGCTACCAGCGCGGTCAGAACCGCGTGGGCGATGGCGGCAACACCATCTACCTGGCCAACTCCTACTGGTCCGACTTCAACGCCGAAGACGAGCGCAGCTGGCAGCTGGGCTACGGTCTGGACTTCGGCGCCTTCGGCGTACCGGGCCTGACCTACAACGTGGCCTACGTGCGTGGCGACAACATCACCACCTCGACCTCCACCGGCGGCAGCGAGCGGGAAATCTTCAACCAGTTCAAGTACGTAGTACAGAGCGGTCCGGCCAAAGACCTGAGCGTGAAAGTACGCAGCTCGGTACTGCGCGTTTCGCAGAAGTCTTCCGAGTACAACGTGGGCGGCAACGAACTGCGTGTGTTCGTCGACTACCCGATCAACGTGTTCTGATGAACGCCTGATCACCCCCTGATATCAGGGGGTTGCCACACGAAAAGCCCCGACTGGTTCGGGGCTTTTTTGTGCCTGGGCATCCGGGTTGCAGAAATGCCCGGGATGGCGGGTGACTGTTCTCGCCCGGGTGCCTGTTTCAGCCAGTGGTTGGCGCATATCAATCTTGTTACAGTCCACCCCCCTGTCTCGTCACGGATGATTTCGATGTTCCGTACCCTGCTATCCGGCCTGTGCCTGCTGAGCGTCGCCAGCATCGCCCACGGCCAGCAAGCGACTGCGCCCGAGCAGTTGCTGAGCGAATTCTCCCGCTGCGATGCGCAGTTCTTCCAGAACCTGAATACCGCCCGACTGCCGACCGGCACCTTGAGCCTGGCCCGGTACGGTGCGGTAAGCGCGCCCAAGGTCATGAACCCTTTGCAGGAAGGCGGGCGCTACCAGGCCTTCGAACAGCCGCTGCTGGTCAATGGCGTGCGCCTGGTGGGCTACTACAACGAAGCTCAGTCGCTGAAGTCGGTGGGCAACCTGCTGTTCTGGGGCTTTGTCGCCGAGGGCCAGCCCAAGGACGTGGCCGCGGCACTCAAGCCGCTGCTGGTGGACAACAGCCGCCTGAAGGCAGACCGCAGCGCCATGAGCCGGGTGGAGATCCGCCGGGTCGGCGACCCCATCGACCAGTGGCGCACCGAAGGCCTGGCGGGCGGTGGCGTGGCTACGCCGTTCGGTTATGTCGAACGCATCCTGAGCATCGACATCGGTACCACCAACGCACCGATTGCCGGACGCACCACGATCTTCTGCAGCTTGCAGGGTACGGTCACCGCGCCGTTGCTGCAGGTGTATCGCCCTGACCTCAACGCCCATCTGCTGGATTGAAAAACATGCCTTCATTGTCTGTACGCGGGTCGCTCCTGCTTGTGTGTGCCCTTGCTGTGACTGGCTGCGCCAGCCTGCAGAGCCAGGACCAGATCAACTACGCCCATTGCCGCATGGTGGGCCAGGCTTCCAAGGCCGAAAAATTCGACGTGGTGCTGCGAGAGGCCGACCTGTGCCTTGAGAAGAACCAGCTGAGCCAGCCCATGCAGAGCCTGGTGTACTGGCTCAAATCCGATGCCTACGCCAGCTTCAAGCGTTACCCGGAAGCCATCGCCGCCAAGGAAAAATCCATCGAGCTGGGCCCCAAGCCCGATGCTCGGGCGGTGCTGGACCTGAGCCGTCTGTATCGCGAAGCGGGCAACCCGCAAAAGGCCCTGGAGCTGGTGCAGTCCAACCTTGACAACAACCTGGGCGAGGCGGGCAAGGGCAGCGGTTTCAACATGCCGACCTACTACCACCTGGGCCAGACGCTATACGACCTGGGTCGCTACCGCGAGGCCGCGGAAGCCTACAGCACCGGCCTGTTGAAGCAGCCCGACTATGCCTGGGCCTTCTACCACCGCGGCCTGGCCTACGACAAACTGGGCCAGACCGACGACGCCCGCGCCGACTTTGCCCAGTTCGCCAAGCTGGTGAACCAGAAGTACGTCGAGCCGCAGCACCAGGCCAAGCTGGCCGAGTACAAGATCAAGCTGCCTTGAATGCAGCGTGGTTGATGCAATAAAAAAGGCTCGCCTGATCGCGAGCCTTTTTTTATCCGCGAACGCTGTTCGTCAGTCGTCCGGATTGATGGCGAGCTTCAGCTGGTTGCCCTGCAGGTAGACCACCGCTTCACGGCCATGGATATCCACCGGCCGGGCCGACATTGCGTCGTGATCGGTGACTATCTTCGACAACTCCTTGCCCCGCATATCGACCCGCCAGATACAGGCCCGGGGCCCTTGGTTATCGAAGTACAGCACCGGGCGCGTGGTGCTCCAGGTCGGGTTGACGATGGCCCATCCGGCATCGGGCTGTTTCTGCTCGGTGATGTTCTCCGAATGGCTGCCAGCGTTGGCGCGGTCATAGTTCAGGGACAGCTGGCTGCTGTCGCGATTGAGGTCCTGCTCCACCCGTGCCCGGGCGTGCATGAAGGTGTTGGAGCCAACCTGGAACACCTGCTGAGTGCTGGCGGGCGCGCTGCGCGAACCCAGGCGGTAGACCATGCTTTGCTGCAACTGGCCCGCCAGCTGCTCGCGGTAGTAGAACTGGCCATCGACTATCCCGGCGTAGCGCGGCCCCTGGTCGTTGGCCCCGGGATTGGCCCAGCCGGCGAAGGCGATGTCTTGGGCGATGGGATGCAGCCCCGGCTGGTCATCGGCGTACTCATACAGGGTGCCGACATACACCGGCTTGCCCTGCTGATAGCGCCCGACAAACAGCACCACATGCAGCACCCCGGCTATCACCTGGGCATCGACGATCTGCTGGTCGCCCTGGGGCAGTGTGCTGTTGAAGGTGGCCAGGGTGAAGTTCTGCCAGTCGTCCGGGTCATAGACCAGGTACGCCTCGCCGGGAGCCAGTGGGCGCAGTGCGTCCGGGGCGGGCTCGGGAGGAATCGGCAGCGATGTGAGCATTTTCACCTGGGCTCGGTAGACCGACTCCAGGCAATCGGTGTCGGGGCAAGTATTGCGGGTGTTCTTCAACCAGTGGCCTTGCAGCAGGCGGAACACCTGCAAGTGCTTCAGCGCCTGGTAGCGGCGGGTCATCTCCTCGTCCTTGGCGGACAGCGTCGGCGTGGCGCAGACGGTCTTTTCCACTTGGGTCGAGGCCTTGGCGCAGTCGAAGCCGGCGGCCTGCAGATCGGGCGCCAGCGCGCCCAGGGTGAGGCTCATGGCCGCCAGCGAGAGCAAAGGGAGCTTCATCAAAACATCCTTGTCGAAAACGGGTCAGGGGGTCTGGAACGTCTGCAGATAGGCCAGCAGATTATCGATTTTTTCCTCATCGCTCAGCCCCCAGAAAATCATCCGGGTGCCGGGCACCACGGCCTTGGGGTCTTCCAGGTACTGGATGAGCTTGTCCCGGCTCCAGACAATGCCCGAGGACTTCATGGCCGTCGAGTACTGGTAGTCCGCGGCGCTGCCGGCGGGGCGGTCGATGATGCCATTGAGCTGCGGCCCGAAGGAACTGCGCACCGAAGGCCCGATGTTATGGCAGCCGCTGCACAGGCGCTTGAACAGCTTGGCGCCGGCTTCGGCATCACCGGCCAGGGCCGGGGCGCTGAATAGCAGGGAGTGGAGCAACAGGGTCAGGATCGATACGGCGATGGGCTTCATGGGCGGCCTGCGTGCAGCTGGAATCGGCGGCTATTGGAGCATGAAGCGCATGCCTGGGGGGAGACTTGCCATGCAAGGCTCAGAAGCGCCCGCTGATACCCAGCAGCGGGCCCTTCTGGACAATGTCGTAGACAAACCCGTCATGGCGATAATCGACCCCCATGGCCCGGTAGCCGGCCACCGCTGAAAAGCCCGGCAGGAACTCCCAGCCCGCCAGCGCGGCCAGGTCCCAGTCTTCCCGGGACTGCCCGGCGCCCGCCATGCCCCAGGCGGAGAGCCAGAACCGCTCATTCACGGCGTAGTGCCCGCGCAACCCCGCCATCGCGTCGGCCCAGGTGGCCTTGTCCGAGCCCGACAGGCCGCCGGCCGGCCCACCGTGCAGGGTGATGCTGGTGCTGCTGTACCAGACGCGCACGCCGCCGGCGATGTCCAGGCGATGATCGTCATCCCCCAGCACCTGGTAGCCGCCCCCCAGGAAACCCGAGGCGGTCTTGCTCTGCACCTCAAGCTTGGATGCCAGCGCTCCGGCTGGCAGCCGGTTGCGGGTGTCGGTGTCGATGTACATCAGGTCGGCGAGCACGCTGTAGGGGCCGCGCCGCGCTTCGCCCATCAGCATCACCGACATGTCGACACTGCGCGCGATGTCCGAGAAGTCGGACTTGATGAACTGGGTCCCTGTGCTGCGGTGGCCTACGTGCCCGCGGATCCCGGCGCCCCACACGTACGGGCCGCCGTTGAAGCGCCAGCCATCGTCGTCTGCCGCCATGGCCACGGGCGGCAGGCTGGTTCCGGCGGTCGTCAAGGCACCGAGCAGCAGCGCCAGGCGGGTGCGCCGGTGCAGCAATGATGAGGGCGGATGGTCACGGTGGATCATGCTATTTCTCCGGTCAGTGCTGGGTCAGCCCAAGAGCCACGCCTTCGGCTGCGCAGTCCTTGGCAGGCTTCAGGCCGGCTTGCTGCGCCGCCTTGACCTCCTCCTTCGCGGCCGCCAGATCGGCGAGGAACGCCGGATTGCCATGCAGGCTGGCCACCGTCGCGGCCCCCATGATGCGGCCAGCGTCCACGTCGCTCTGCCAGTGGGCGTCGCAGATGACCCGGCTTTGGCCGTATGCCAGGCCACGGGTCATCAGTTCGGTGGCGCGGGCCGGGTTGATCTCGGCCAGGACCAGGCCCCAGGCCCAGCCCGCGGCGGAGTGGCCGGAGGGCCAGGAGCCATCCGTGCGCAGCAGTGGCTCCATGTCCTTGCGGCACGTGCCTTCGTCATGCACCACGAAGGGGCGAGTACGGTTGTAGGCATTCTTTCCGGCGTAGGTGGAGCCCCCGGCATCCGTCAGGGTGCGCTGCATCAAGGTATAGAGATGGGGTGTGCTCTTTTCGCTGATCTGCGTGCCCAGCGCGCAAGAGAAGGTTTTCGCCGGGCCGGGGAATGACAGTTCTGCATCGGTTGCCGCGAGTTTCTCCCGGCTCGAGCCACGCAGCGCCAGCGCCGCACGCCGTGCTTCTTCATCCCGCGCGAGAGCCGCGGAGCCCGGTTTTGGCGGGGCCCCGAGCAATGCCAGGCGTAAAGGCAAGTCAGCCGGTTCAAGGTAGCCTGGCGCCAGCTTGAAGTGCGGGTCGGTGACCTTCGTGGCGGCGTCCTCGGCCAGCGCCCATGCCGACCAGAGCAGGCCGGCCAGGGACAGTGTCACCGCGAGGGGGTCAGGTATTTTTTTCATCGTGCGTTCTCTTTTCTATCCATGACCACGGCTGATCAGAATCGGTACAAGGCGTCCAGATAGGCTCCGGCACCGACCTTTTCCCCCGTCAGCGGGCTGTCACGGGCGTCGGAGACCAGGGCGTAGGTCTTGATGCCACCTTCCAGTGCCAGCTGTGGCTGCCATTGCCAGGTCAGGCCCAGCTTCAAGGTCACGTCGCGCATCCCGCCACCGGGGTGGTATTCATCGAACCGGGTGCGTGCGGCTTGCTGGGCGGTGACGCCGAAGCGGGCCATCATGTCGTTCTCGTTGCTCCAGGTACCGTACAGCGTCGAGTCCAGGGTCAAGGTCGAAGACAGCGGGTAGGTGGTGGCGACCCCGGCTTCCAGGTACGTCGTACGGCCCAGGCTTTCGCCACCGTAATTGCGCCTCTGGCTCGATTGCAGGCCGCGTACGAACAAGCGGCCGGCGGGCAGGATCCAGTACGCTTCCGCCCCCACCAGGGCGGTGCTGTCCAGGTTGCCCATGCCCCGCAGGTAGTCATCACGGCCGTCCAGGGTGTGAATGCGTTCCTTGCGCCCCGGGTCATAACCCACCAGCAGGACCACGCCGAAAGGCGCCAGCCCCGGCAGATCCCACCGCAGCCCTTCCGGAAAGGCCGCGGTAAAGGTGCCCCAGTCCTGGGTCGGCATGACCGCCTTGAGCTTCAGTGACGGGAAGGCGGCGTAGTGGGAAGAGCCCTGGTACAACGGGCCAACAGCCAAGCCACCGCCTACCGTCACCGATGGCGTGCCGCCTGAATCGGCCGGGGCAGCCTGGGCAGGCGGCACGAGCATCAATGCAAGGGCTGCACTTAGGGAGAACACCACGGGAGACCTGAAAGAATGTGAATGATCCTTGAGTGTCATTGTTCATTTCCTTGGGTGTGAACTCTGTAGTGCAGAGCCATTGCTGAGTTGATCACCAATATTCAACTTGCAGGTGCTGGTATCCGAGGCGAGTGCAGGCCGGTAAACCCCCGGCGCAAGCGCTGGCCTCATTGATCGCCCCAGTGCGTTTACAAGTACCGATGGCAGGAGTCCGTCCTTTCGACAAACTTGCACTTGCTCGAATACTCGAATTTACAAATCGACGGGCTCGGGCGTTGGAAAACGCCATTGGCCACTGAGTATTTCGTTACTCGGTCGATAGAGCCTGACGGTGTAGTTCCAGCCGGGTGTCGTAACCAGGCAATTGACGACCTTGGCCTCGCAACCCCCGAACTGGATGACAATTGAACCATCGGCACTTTTCTTGGCAGTGAGGTTGTTCAGCGAATAGGCGTCATAGGGGTTTTTCTGAAAGTACCCGTCGGCGTTGTAAACACTCACAGACCAGAAACTCTTGACCGGTACCTGTTCGACCTTGAGCCGGTAGACGGTTTTTCCATCGTTGTGCGGCAATACTGCTCCGAGGTAGATGGCGTCCCTGCTCGGGTTGCCGCCCCAGCCCGTTGCGGTTCCGATCAGGTGGCGCACCGGATCGACCCTGCCTTTCGGGCCAAAGGACTGGTTGTAGTCGGGAAGGGTCGAACCCAGAACAGCCAGGGCATCACGCACTTTTTTCTGGCTCGCCTGATCCCACTTCGGAACCACGAACTCCCCGTGCCTGGCCTGGCTGACCTGGATGGCGTCCTGCAGCGCATGCACCTGCTCGAGGTCTTTGCGATCCATGGGGTCGAAGAACAGGCGGATAGCGACAAATACATAGCGTGTGCCGATGTCCTCTTTCGCCAGCGTATGGGGACCGGGCCCATAAATGACTGCCGGCACGTAGTGATCTTCGTTGACCACTTGCATCGACATGAACCTCTCACCGGCTTCAGGCAAGGTGACAGTCACCGGGCCGGCATCGAGATCGAACACCGCTGACGAGTAAAGCGTGTCCCTGTTCATGCGGATGACATCCTGAGCGTCGATGGCAACCGCTTCGCGGCTGTGAACAAACCGCCCCAAGCCTCCACTCTTCACACTCTTGCCCATGTAGAGGTCGGACTCGGCGCGAGCAAAGTTATCGACATTTACCCGCACCGTCGCATCAGCGGATGACTGAGCGTGTGCACTGGCAAAAGTGGCCAGCGTCAGGGCGACGATGCAGGCCGTGGATGAATCGGGCATGTAAACCTCTAGCGTTTTTAAGTGGGCATTACCTTTTCAGACTGTAAAAGAACACCCCGCTGGAAACTTGCCATTTGGTGCCAAAAGCACACCAGGCAAGTACCGCGAAGTGGGTTATTTGAAGGCGCCCGATAGTGGGGCGGGAGGGTCAGGCGAAGAGGTTAACGATCATCTTTCAAGAGCGAGCGGTAGCGTGACGGCGAACTTCCGGTCCAGCGCTTGAAGGCTCGGGTAAAGTGCGCCTGATCACTGTAGCCCACCATGTAGGCAATCTCGGTCGCGGTGTATTTGCCGCTGGCAATCAATTGCAGTGCTTCGCTGCGACGGGTTTCGTCACGCAGGTCTTCGAAGTCCATGCCGCAGTACTTGAGGCGCCGCTGTAGCGTTCGGGAAGACAAGCCGATGTTTCTTGAAATAGCGGTAAGTTTGGATCGATCCTGATCCGCGATCCGTTCGATCAGCACACCGGCGGCTTGCGCGGTCGACTTCAAGGCCTCGGTGACTTTCCAGGCGTCATCCCGGGCAGGTTGCAGAGGGGTGTCGAGCAGCTCACGATCGAATTCGATCATGTTGTGCTTCGCGTTCATGTGCAGATTCGGCCCCAGGTACTCCTCCAGCGCCTCATCTCCTCGCTCCCGCGGGTTTTGCAGATGCACCCGTATGGCGCAAGGCTCGCCGGACATGAGCGGCACTTTCCTCAGCAGCGCCAGAGTGCCGAGAATGACCTGCTTCGGATCAGCCCCGTGCTGCCCGGTGAATTGCTGGATCAGCTTCGTCGTACGGCCTTCGGTAACGATTCTTACGTCACTTCCTTGATGCAGTAAGTCCGTATGGATCGCTGCCACTGCGCACGCCTGGGCAAGGTTGGTCGAACCCAGGATCAACCCGCCCCAGGCGCCGAGTGAGCGTACTTCGATCAAGTGCCCCACCGTTGCACCCGCGAAGGGGTCCTGTGCGACCGCGGCCATTTCATTGGCGATGTGAAAACAGGTCGCTCGCGGCACCCAGGCATCCGGGTATTGAAAAACCTGCGGGGAAATCCCGTAGCGCCGGAAGAACTCCAGCGGCGACACCCCGCGCATGCTCAGGTAGGGCGCTATTTGCTGAAGCGTGCTGAGTTTGATGGAGGGCGTTGCATGGGTCATGAGCGTTTGCACCTGGTTCAAAGGCCGTGCACGTGAAGAACGTCCGAGTCCGCAGGAAACACTAGCGCAAAACACCTGCCGGAGTCGTGCTGGCGATGTGCATTAAACACGAAGGACATTGTGCTTGTGGGACTTGCGAAGAAGGGTAAGGGGGCTGAAGCGCGGCGATACCGGGTCCAGCAAGGTGCTGAAGGCATCGGGAGAGGATTGTTTGACCCTGGAAACAACAAAGCCCTCGCATCGCTGCGAGGGCTTTGTTTTGTATGGTGCCGGCACCAGGAGTCGAACCCGGGACCTACTGATTACAAGTCAGTTGCTCTACCAACTGAGCTATACCGGCGTGTCAGGGCGACGATTATAGCGATTGGCGGGCTTCTGTAAACCCCTGAAATCTGACTATTTTTGCGAAGCGCTCAGGGCCGCGTCCGCTGGCAAACGATTGGCTGGCCCTCCTCAGGAGCCTTGCGCTATCGATTCGGCGAGGATGCACAGCAACTCGAACATCAGGGTCGCGCCCACCAGGGCGGTGGCGCCGCCGACGTCGAAGGGCGGCGAGACTTCCACCACGTCGGCGCCGACCAGGTTCAGGCCGCGCAGGCCGCGGATCATCTGCTGGGCCTGGAGGGTGGTCATGCCGCCGATCTCCGGGGTGCCGGTGCCGGGGGCGAAGGCCGGGTCGAGCACGTCGACGTCGAAGCTGATGTAGGTCGGGCCGTCGCCCACCACGCGCCGGGCTTCGGCCAGGGTGGCTTCGACGCCGATGTCGGCGAACTCTTCCATGTGGATCACGCGAATCCCGCAGTCCCGGGCGAAAGCCTCGTCGTCGGCGCTGTAGATCGAACCGCGAATGCCGATCTGCACCGTGCGCTTGGGGTCCAGCAGGCCTTCTTCGATGGCGCGGCGAAAGGGCGTGCCGTGGGTGTAGAGGTTGTCGCCGAAGTAGCGGTCGTTGGTGTCGGAGTGGGCATCGAAGTGCACCATGCCGATGGGCCGGTGGCGGGCCAGGGCGCGGAAGATCGGCAGGGTCACCAGGTGGTCGCCACCCACCGCCAGGGGCACGGCGCCGGCCTGGTGCAATTGGCTGAAGAAACCTTCGATCTGTTTCAGCGAATCCAGCAGGTCGATGGGGTTCACCGGTGCATCACCCAGGTCACCGACCCGGACCAGGTCATAGGGGGCGATGCGGCTGACATGGTGCACCTTGCGCATCAGGCTCGACTGGTTGCGCACCTCCCGCGGGCCGTGGCGGGCACCGGCACGGTTGGTGGTGCCGCCGTCCCAGGGCACGCCCACCAGGGCGATCTGCACCTGGGCCGGGTCGTCGAACAGCGGCAGGCGCATGAAGCTTGGAATGCCGGCGAAGCGTGGGACCAGGGCGGCATCCACGGGTTGGGGAAAGGGCTTGGACATGGCGGGGTTCCTTGTTCGCTGTGAAGGATTTATTCGGTGGCGCTGCGCAGTGCCGGTGCCGCCCGGCTTGTCAGGCTGACGCCGACAAAGGTCAGCAGGCTGACCCCGAGCCCGTAGTAGATCGGGGTGTTGGCGAGAATGCCGTCGCGGACCATGAACGCGATCACCGTCAGGCTGCCGGTGAGCATGCAGGCGATGGCGCCCCTGGCCGAGGCGCGACGCCACAGCAGCGCGCCCATGATCGGCACCAGCAGGCCGCCCACCAGCAGGTTGTAGGCGATGCTCAGCCCGGCGATCACGTCGTTCACCAGGCACGCCATCAACAGCATCGCCGCCCCCAGCCCGAGGGTGATCCAGCGGCTGCTGGCCAGGTGGTTTTCCCCGCCCCGGGTAAGGAAGCGGCTGTAGATGTCTTCCTTGAGCACCGTGGCCGACGCCAGCAGGCAGGCGCTGGCGGTAGACATGATGGCGGCCAGGGCAGCGGCCACCACCAAGCCGCGCAGGCCGGCGGGCAACACGCTGCGGGTGATTTCGGCGAAGGCGTTTTCCGCCACCGCCAGGTCCGGCAGCAGCAGCTTGGCGGTGGCCCCCACCAGGGCGCAGGCGGCGCCATAGAACATGCAGTAGATCCCGGCGCCGAGCCCGGCGTAGCGCACCACGCTTTCACTGCGGGCGGTGAACAGCCGCTGCCAGATGTCCTGGCCGATCAGGGCGCCGAAGAAGTACAGCAGGAAGTAGGTGAGGATGGTGTCCAGGCCGATATTGCCCAGCTCGAAGAAGCCCGCCGGCAGGTTGGCCTGCAAGGCTTCCAGGCCGCCGGCCTGGCCCAGGCTCATGGGCAGCAGGACGCCGAAGATCCCCAGGGTCATGATCACGAACTGGATGATGTCGGTGAGGGTCAGCGACCACATGCCGCCGATCACCGAGTAGAAGATCACCAGGCCGCCTCCGCAGAGGATCGCTGTGATCCGCGGGATCTCGAACACCACTTCGGTGATCGAGCCGATGGCGATGGTGGCGGTCACCGCCACCATCAGGTCGTAGGCCACCATCACGCAGCCACCGATCAGCCGCGAGGACGCCTGGTAGCGCTGCTCTAGGATCTGGGTCACGGTAAAGACCCGCAACTGGGCGATCTGCCGGGAGAACACCAGGCTCAGCACGATGATCCCCAGGCCCAGCATGAACACCAGCCACAGCCCGGAAATGCCGTAGCTGTAGCCCAGGCGCACCGAGCCTATGGTGGAAGCGCCGCCGAGCATCACCGCCGACAGCGTGCCCAGGTACAGGGCCGGGCCCAGGCGGCGCCCGGCCACCAGAAAGTCATCCTGGTTTTTCACTTTGCGCATGCCCCACCAGCCGAGGCCGGCCATCAGCAGGACGTAGATCGCCATTACCAGATAATCGAGTGCCATAACCGTCGCTTCCTTTTGTTTTTGTTGTTGAAGGCAGGTCGGCGCAGCGTAGGTGGCAGGGGTTGCCGGGTACATCCCGGCGGGCACAAGCTGGCTTGTGTTTTGTGGAAAGTGCCTGGGTGGCAGTGAAGGCTGCGGGCACTCGGCCGATAGCCTGTGCGGGCCCGATGGCCGCCTCAGTCAAAGGAAACTTCAGTGATGAATCTCGCAACTCCCACCCTGCTGGCCGCGTTGGCGTTGCTCGGCGCTTGCAGTGTCAAACCGGTACAGCCCTATTCGGAACCGCCCCTGAGCGTGCCGACTGCGCAGTTGCGGGTGATCACCAACGGCGAGGTGCGCGGGGACGCCTATGCCGGGTGCCTGGGGGACAGCAAGCGCCTGGCCAAGGCCGGGCGTTTCGGCAGCGATCAACAGGCCAACATCAACTACCCGCAGTTCCCGGTGCAGCCCCGGCAGATCGACATGCTGCCCAGGTTCGCGCCGAAACTGCCGGCCTACGCAGGGGCGATCCGCAGGGGCGAGGGCGCCTACAACGAGATCGCCACCGAGTACCGGGTACCGGCGGGCCGGCCTTTCCTGCTGGAAGGCGGGGGCGTGGCGGCGGGTGGCTATGGCAGCACCTACAGCACCTGCCCCGAGGTGAGGAAGGTGGTGCTGTTCGAGCCGGGCAAGAGCTACGAGGCCTATGTCGGTCTGAACTACATCCCCCAGGCGAACGGCGAAACCGCAGCCATGTGTGCCTTTGCGGTGTACCAGTTGTTGCCCCTGGGCAAGCCGGGAGCGGTCATGCCGATGGCGGTCCAGGCCAAGCCGCCGGTGGACAGCAAGTGCCCGGGTAGCTGAGCCGTTGGAGGGTAGCCCCGGCCTGGGGTAGCAGGCCGGGGGTGAGGGCTGGTCTAGGCCTCCCAGCCCGCGTCGCGCACCGCCTGCTGCACGAGTGGATGCAGTTCGGCCCCTTGCTGCTCGGTCTGCCAGGCCAGCAGTTCCTTGCGCATGCCTGGGGTCCAGAACATCTGCATGTGGTTGCGCACGCTGAGCACGGCCTGTACCTGGTCCGGCTCATTGGCGAAGTACGAGGCGATCTGGTTGGCCATCTTGATCAGGTTGGCGGTGCTCATCGGCGCACCTCCGCCTTGCCGCCCCGGGAGCGGCCACGCTTGTCCAGCAGGCGATGCTGCTCTTCGCTGAATGCCTGGTAGCGCTTCTGCCATTCGGAAGGGTGGTAGACGCGGCTGACTTCCACCGCGGTGACCTTGTATTCCGGACAGTTGGTGGCCCAGTCGGAGTTGTCGGTGGTGATCACGTTGGCCCCCGACTCGGGGAAGTGGAAGGTGGTGTAGACCACCCCCGGTGCCACCCGCTCGGTGACCCGGGCCCGCAGCACGGTCTGCCCGGCGCGGCTGCCGATGCCCACCCAGTCGCCTTCGTTGATGCCCCGGCTCTCGGCATCGGTGGGGTGGATTTCCAGGCGGTCCTCGGCGTGCCAGGCGACGTTGTCGGTGCGTCGGGTCTGGGCGCCGACGTTGTACTGGCTGAGGATGCGGCCGGTGGTCAGCAGCAGCGGGTAGCGACCGTTGACCTTCTCGTCGGTGGGCACGTAGCCGGTGAGCATGAAGCGCCCCTTGCCACGCACGAACTCGTCGATGTGCATGGTCGGCGTGCCGTCCGGCGCGGCGTCGTTGCACGGCCATTGCAGGCTGCCGTGGCGGTCCAGGCTGGCGTAGCTGACGCCGGTGAAGGTCGGGGTCAGGCGGGCGATCTCATCCATGATTTCCGAGGGATGGCTGTAGTGCATCGGGTAGCCCAGGGCCGCGGCCAGGGCCAGGGTGCCTTCCCAGTCGGCCTTGCCGCCCAGCGGTTCCATGACCTTGCGCACCCGGGAGATGCGCCGTTCGGCGTTAGTGAAAGTGCCGTCCTTTTCCAGGAACGAGCTGCCCGGCAGGAACACGTGGGCGAACTTGGCGGTTTCGTTGAGGAAGATGTCCTGCACCACCACGCATTCCATGGCCGACAGGGCCGCGGTCACGTGCTGGGTGTTGGGGTCGCTCTGGGCGATGTCCTCGCCCTGGCAGTACAGGCCCTTGAAGCTGCCGCCCAGGGCTGCTTCGAACATGTTGGGAATGCGCAGCCCGGGATCTGCCTGCAGGGTGACGTTCCAGGCCTGCTCGAACTGCTGGCGCACCGCCTGGTTGGAGATGTGCCGATAGCCCGGCAGCTCGTGGGGGAAGGAGCCCATGTCGCAGGAACCCTGGACGTTGTTTTGCCCTCGCAGCGGGTTCACGCCCACCCCTTCGCGGCCGATGTTGCCGGTGGCCATGGCCAGGTTGGCGATGCCCATGACCGAGGTGCTGCCCTGGCTGTGCTCAGTGACCCCCAGGCCGTAGTAGATCGCCGCGTTGCCGCCAGTGGCGTAGAGGCGGGCGGCGGCACGGATATCGGCGGCGGGCACGCCGCAGATGGCGCCGAGCACTTCCGGCGAGTTGTCCGCGCGGCTGACGAAAGCGCTCCACAGGGCGAAGGCCTCGGGCTCGCAGCGGGCGCTGACGAACTCCTGGTCGACCAGCCCTTCAGTGACTATCACATGTGCCAGGGCATTGAGCATGGCCACGTTGGTGCCGGGGCGCAGGGCCAAGTGCAGTTCGGCGCGGGCGTGCACCGAGTCCACCAGGTCGATGCGCCGCGGGTCGATGACGATCAGCTTGGCCCCTTCACGCAGGCGCCGTTTGAGCTGGGAACCGAACACCGGGTGGGCGTCGCTGGGGTTGGCGCCCATCACCAGGATCACGTCGGCCTGCATCACCGAGTCGAAGCTCTGGGTCCCGGCGGATTCCCCCAGGGTCTGCTTGAGGCCGTAGCCGGTGGGCGAGTGGCAGACCCGGGCGCAGGTATCGACGTTGTTGTTGCCGAAGGCCGCCCGCACCAGCTTCTGCACCAGGTAGGTTTCCTCGTTGGTGCACCGGCTGGAGGTGATGCCGCCGATGGAATCGCGGCCATATTTGAACTGGATGCGCCGCAGCTCGCTGGCGGCGTAGGTCACTGCTTCGTCCCAGCTGACTTCCTGCCACGGGTCGCTGATGTGCTTGCGAATCATCGGCTTGGTGATGCGATCCGGGTGGGTGGCGTAGCCCCAGGCGAAGCGGCCCTTGACGCAGGAGTGGCCGTGGTTGGCCTGGCCGTTCTTGTCCGGAACCATGCGCACCAGCTGGTCGCCCTTCATCTCGGCGCGGAACGAGCAACCCACCCCGCAGTAGGCGCAGGTGGTGATCACCGCCCGCTCCGGCTGGCCCATCTGCACCACGCTCTTTTCCATCAGGGTGGCGGTGGGGCAGGCCTGCACGCAGGCGCCGCAGGACACGCATTCGGAGTCCAGGAAGTTGTCGCCACCGGCCGCCGCAACCCGGGATTCGAAGCCGCGGCCGCTGATGGTCAGGGCGAAGGTGCCCTGGGTTTCCTCGCAGGCGCGCACGCAGCGGTTGCAGACGATGCACTTGCTCGGGTCGTAGTCGAAGTAGGGGTTGGAGGTGTCTTTCTGATCCTGCAGGTGGTTGGCGCCGTCATAGCCGTAGCGCACTTCCCGCAGGCCCACCTGGCCGGCCACGGTCTGCAGTTCGCAGTTGCCGTTGGCCGAGCAGGTCAGGCAATCCAGCGGGTGGTCGGAGATGTACAGCTCCATCACGTTGCGGCGCAGGGTCGCCAGTTTCGGCGTTTGCGTATGCACCACCATGCCTTCGCTGACCGGGGTGGTGCAGGAGGCCGGGTAGCCGCGCATGCCGTCGATCTCCACCAGGCACATGCGGCACGAGCCGAAGGCTTCCAGGCTGTCGGTGGCGCAGAGTTTGGGAATGGTGGTGCCCATCAGGGCCGCGGCGCGCATCACCGAGGTGCCCTGGGGCACGCTGATGCTGCGCCCGTCGATGTTCAGGCTGACCTGCACCTGGCTGTCGCGGGCCGGGGTGCCGAAGTCCACGACATTGAGATCGATATCTGTGGCTGGGTCGAAAAGAGTGATCATTGCTCGGCCTCCGAGGGCGCCAGACCGAAGTCGGCGGGGAAGTGCTTCAGGGCGCTGGCCACCGGGTAGGAGGTCATCCCGCCCAGGGCGCACAGCGAGCCGTATTGCAGGGTGTCGCACAGGTCCTTGAGGATCAGCGCCTGCTCATCGCGGCGGCCTTTATCGGGGGCGGCCAGCAGGCGGTCGATGACCTCCACGCCGCGGGTCGAGCCGATGCGGCACGGGGTGCATTTGCCGCAGGATTCCTCGGCGCAGAACTGCAGGGCGAAGCGCGCCATGCGGGCCAGGTCCAGGCTGTCGTCGGCCACCACTACGCCCCCGTGGCCGAGCATCGCGCCCATGGCGGCGAAGGCTTCGTAATCCAGCGGCGTATCGAACTGCGAAGGCGGTACCCAGGCGCCCAGGGGGCCACCGACTTGCGCCGCCTTCAGTGGCCGGCCGCTGGCGGTGCCGCCGCCATAGCCTTCCACCAGCTCGCGCAGGGTCAGGCCGAAGGCCCGCTCCACCAGGCCGCCATGGCGCACGTTGCCCGCCAGTTGGAAGGGCATGGTGCCCAGGGACCGGCCCATGCCGTAGTCGCGATAGAACGGCGCGCCCTTGGCCAGGATCAGCGGTACCGAGGCCAGGGTCAGCACGTTGTGCACCAGGGTCGGCTGGCCGAACAGGCCTTGCAGCGCCGGGATCGGCGGCTTGGCGCGGACGATGCCGCGCTTGCCTTCCAGGGAGTCCAGCAGAGCGGTTTCCTCGCCGCAGATATAGGCCCCGGCACCGACCCGCACCTCCATGTCGAAGGCCTGGCCGCTACCGCCGGCATTGGCCCCGAGATAACCGGCATCCCGGGCGATGTCCAGGGCTTCGCGCAGGGTGGCCACCGCCTGGGGATATTCCGAGCGCACGTAGATATAGCCGTAGCTGGCGCCGACTGCGATGCCGGCAATGGCCATGCCTTCGATCAGCAGGAACGGGTCGCCCTCCATCAGCATGCGGTCGGCGAAGGTGCCGGAGTCGCCTTCGTCGGCGTTGCACACCACGTACTTCTGCTGCTGCGGCGTGTCGCGCACGGTGCGCCATTTGATCCCGGCGGGGAAGGCCGCGCCGCCACGGCCGCGCAGGCCGGAATCGAGCACCGCGGCCACGGTCTGCTCGCCGCCCAGGGCGATGGAGCGGGTCAGGCCCTCGAAGCCGCCGTGGGCCCGGTAGTCGGCCAGGGACAGCGGCCGGGTAATGCCGGCGCGGGCGAACAGCAGGCGTTGCTGGTTCTTCAGGTAGGGCAGGTCTTCGACCCGGCCCAGGGCCAGGGGATGGCTGGCGGCATCGCCTTGCAGGGCGTCCAGCAGCGCCGGTACGTCGGCGGCGCCCACCGGGCCGAAGCCCAGGCGCCCGTCCGGGGTGTCGACTTCCAGCAGCGGCTCCAGCCAGTACAGGCCACGGGAGCTGGTGCGTTGCAGTTGCAGCGGCAGCTGGCGCTGTTCGGCCTGGGTGGCGATGGCCTTGGCCACTTCATCGGCGCCCACGGCGCGGGCCAGGGAATCACAGGGCAGGTAGAGGCTGGGCATCACGCGTCCTCCCGGCAGCTGTCGAGCAGCGCGTCCAGGCGCTCTGCGCTCAGGCGTGCATGCAGCTGGCCATCCAGCTCCAGGGCTGGCGAGCAGGCGCAGGCCCCCAGGCAATATACCGGCCGCAGGCTGATGTTGCCGTCGGCGCTGCTGCCGTGGTCGTCCAGTTGCAGGCGCTCGCGCAGCTGCGCCGCCAGTTGCTCGGCGCCGCGGCTCTGGCAGGATTCGGCGCGGCACAGGCGCAGGATGTGCCGCGCCGGCGGCGAGGTACGAAAGTCATGGTAGAAGCTGATTACCCCGCGAACTTCGGCCTGGCTCAGGTTGAGGCTGTGGGCTATTTCCGGGATGGCGGGATCGGGGATGTAGCCGAGCTCTTCCTGGATCTGGTGGAGGATCGGCAGCAGCGCGCCCGGGGAGTCTTTGTGGCGCTCCAGCAGGCGGTGGATCAGAGGCAGGTGCAGTGTTTCATCAGGCATACAGCATTCCTCACGGTCACGGACACACCTGGTGGTTGTCGGCTGTCCGAAAGTGTCGGCTGCGGCGCTGGTTGCCGCGTCACGGTAGCGCGGCGTTTCAGGCCGTTGGCCATGCACCCTGAATGGGCATCTTGTTGTACCCGGCGCGGTCGTTGCCGCACCTGTTCAGGGCATAAAGGGCAGCTTGACACGCTGCTTCTGGTTCATCTGCACGAAAGCGACTTGTTCGGTTCCATCTACGACCACCCATTGAGTCTAGAAGAGCCTGGGCAACCGGGTGGGCGAGCGGGGCACTATCGGATAAAACGCGGGGAGTGAGGGATGACTTCGGTCAGCTCGGAAGCGAATAGCCAGGGAGTAGGGTGGGCCCCGTGGCGAGGGAGCAAGCTCCCTCGCCACGGGCGCTAGGAGCGGGCGCGGCGCTGGGCGGCGTACTGCAAGGCCAGGCGGCCCATGAGTACCAGCAGGGTCAGGCCGATCAGCAGCACCGAGATCGCCGCCACGCTGGGGTCGACGTTATCGCGCAGGCCGCTCCAGATCCGCCGCGGCAGGGTGTTGACGTCGACACTGGTGATGAACAGGGTCACCGCCACTTCCTCCCAGGACAGGGCAAAGCTCAGCAGCGCGGTGGAGAAGATCCCCAGCTTGAGGTTCGGCAACATCACCAGGAAGGTGGTCTGCATCAGGCTCGCCCCCAGGTTGCGCGAGGCCAGTTCGATGCGCCGGTCCACCTGGCTCAGCGCCACCAGCATGGTCACCACGCCGTAGGGCACCACCATCACCACATGGGCGATCACCACCCCGGGCAGGGTGTCGTAGCCCCAGCCCGGGGCGATGCGCCCGAGGTTGGTTTCCATGAAGTACAGCACCAGCGCCGAGATCACCGGCGGAATGGCCATGGGCAGCAGCACCAGGCCGATCAGCAGGGTTGCCAGGCGCGAGCGCAGGTACCAGATGCCGAGGCTGAAACTCACCGCCAGCAGGGTGGCGATCAGGCTGGTGGCGCTGGCGATGGCCAGGCTCTGGCCGATGCTCGACAGCCAGTCGGGGTTGCTCAGCAGCGCCTCGTAGTGGCGCAGCGACCAGTGGCCGTCGGGCATCGACAGGTAGCGTTTGGCGGTGAAGGAAACCGGGATCACCGTCAGCAGCGGGAACAGCATGAAGGCCATGGCGACCACGGCGATCAGCCGGGTACTCAGGGCAGTGCGATGTGTATTCATAGTGACCTCAACCCACCAGTCGATTGACACGGGTGATGCGCATCAGCAGCCAGATCAGCGCGCTGACCAGGGTCAGCAGCACCAGGCTCAGGGCCGCGCCCAGGCCCCAGTTGCTGGTCTGGAACATCTGCAGGAACACGTACTCGGCGATCATCACCGTCTGCCCGCCACCCAGCAGCACCGGGGTGATGAAGAAGCCCAAGCAGAACACGAAGACCATGATGAAAGCCCCCAGCAGCCCCGGCAGGGTCTGCGGCAGCAGCACCTGCCAGAAGGTCCGCAGGGCGCCGGCCCCCAGGCCGCGTGAGGCCAGCAACACCCGTTGATCCAGCTGGCGCATGCTCGACAGTAGCGGGAACAGGGCATAGGGGATCATGAAGTGCAGCATGCCGATCACCACCCCCAGTTCGTTGCGGGTCAGTTGCAAGGGGTGATCGATCCAGCCCAGGGACAGCAGGCTGTCGTTGACCACGCCGTTGCTGCGCAGGGCGATCAGCCAGCCGAAGGCCCGCACCAGCACCGAGATCCAGAACGGGATGAACACGCAGATCTCCACCATGCGTTGCCAGAACGGCGGGCTGAACACCCAGCAGTAGGCCAGCAGGTAGCCGATCACCAGGGCCAAGAGGCTCACGGTCAGGCACAGGCGCAGGGTGCGCAGGAGCATGTCGTGGATCGCCGGGTCGGTTGCGATGCGCTGGTACTGCCCCAAGCCTGTCTCCGGCAGGGTGAAGCTCCAGCTCACCACGCCGAAGAACGGCAACAGATAGAACACCACCAGCAGCAGCGGCAGCGGGAACAGCAGCAGGCTGCGTTCCAGGCGTGCGGTTCGGGTTGCACTCATGGTCGGCGGCTCATTTGGACAGGTGGGTCAGGTACTGCTCCAGGGTGCTGGAGTAGTGGTCGGCGTACCACTGGGTGTCGAGGAAGATCTGCTTCTTCATGTTGGCTTCGGAGGCGCAGTTGATCTCCCGCTGTTCGGCGCTCATCAATTGCTGGGTGGCGGCGTTGGACGGGCCGTTGCCCAGGGCCTCGAACAGCTTCAGTTGCCCGGCCGGCTGCAAGGCGTGCTGGATGAACTGCATGGCCGGTGCGGTGCCCGCGGGGTTGTCCTTGAGCACGCCCCAGCTGCTGGCGTTGAGGAAGGCATGGTCGAAGCCCCACTTGATGCGGCCGCCGCTGTCTTCGTGGAGCAGGGTGGCGCGGGTGTGCCAGATGGCGCCCATGGAGGCTTCGCCTTCGATCATCAACTGCTGGCTTTCGGCGCCCGAGCCCCAGAACGACAGGACATGGGGCTTGAGCTCATCGATCTTGCGCAAGGCCCGGGGCACGTCCAGCGGGTACAACTGCTCGGCGGCCACGCCATCGGCCAGCAGCGCGGCTTCGAGCATGCCGTTCATCCACTTGTAGAGGGTGCGCTTGCCGGGGAATTTCTCCACGTTCCAGAAATCCGCCCAGTCCTTAGGGCCGTTGTCGCCGAACTTCTGGCTGTCCCAGGCGATCACGTAGCTGAACAGGTAGCCGGCGATGCCGTGCTCGTGGGACAGCGACGGCGCCACCAGGTCCCGCTGCACCACGCTGTAGTCCAGGGGTTGCAGGACCTTGTCGCGGCCCAGGGTCATGGCGCTGTAGCTGTCCACGTCGACCACGTCCCAGCTCGGCCGGCCGCTGGCCAGCTGCGAACGGATGGCCCCTTCGGTGGGGCCGGCGCCGTCGATGCGCACCGGGATGCCGGTGCTCTTGGTGAAGCTGTCGGTCCAGGCGCTGCGAAAGGCATTGAGTGCGTCGCCGCCCCAGTTGACCACCACCAGGGGCTTGTCGGCGGCCCAGCTGATACCGCTGCGCAATGCCAGGGGCACCGCCGCCAGCAGGCCCATGGCCTGGAGGAAGGTGCGGCGGCTGACCTGCCCGCCGCGGGCTTTTTCGATGAGGATTTCAATGCAGTCGCGTTGATGGTGCTGGCTCATGGGGCAAGTCCTCGCGAGGCCGGTGCAGGGCGCGCCGGCCGATTATTGTTATGGGAGAGCTGTGCGCGATGGGGGAGCGGCCGGCTCAGGCTTCCAGCAGGAAGCTGTGGCGTACCGGCCAGCTCAGCCACACCGGGGTGCCGCTGGGCAATCGGGCGCCGGGGTGATCGCCGGGCACCGAGAGGTTTACCGGTGCCAGTTCCGGGCTGATGTTCAGCGCCAGGTGGGTGCTGGAGCCCTGGTACACCCGCTCGCCGAGGCAGGCGGGCAGCACATTGTGTTCGCCGGCTTGCGGGCGCTCGGTGTGCAGGGTCATGTGTTCCGGGCGTACCGCCAGCAACTGCGGCTGGTTGCTGATTTCCCCGTTTGTGGTGGCCTGCAACGGGCTGTCGCCAAAGCGTCCGCTGGCCTGGCTGCCGTTACGGGAAATGCCCTGCAGCGGGAACAGGTTCATCTTGCCGAGGAACTCGGCGACGAAGCGGTTGCGCGGGCGGTCGTAGATGGTTTCCGGGGTGTCGATCTGTGCCAGCCGCCCCTGGTTGAAGATGGCGATGCGGGTCGACAGCGCCAGGGCTTCACCCTGGTCATGGGTGACGAAGACGAAGCTGGTGCCGACCTGGCGATGAATGCGTTGCAGCTCGGTCTGCAGTTGCTCGCGCAGGTTCTTGTCCAGGGCCGAGAGCGGCTCGTCCAGCAGCAGCATGTCCGGCTCGAACACCAGGGCCCGGGCGATGGCGACGCGCTGTTGCTGGCCACCGGAAAGTTCGGACGGCTTCTTGTTCAGGTGGGCGCCCAGGCCCACCACTTCGAGGATGTGCTTGACCCGGCGCTGGCGCTCCTCGGCTTTCACGCCCCGGATGCGCAACGGGTAGGCGACGTTGTCGGCCACGCTCATGTGGGGAAACAGCGCGTAGCCCTGGAACACCATGCCGTAGTTGCGTTTTTCCGCCGGCCGCCGGCTGATGTCCACACCGCGCTCCAGCAGCTTGCCGGCGCTGGGGGTGAGGAAGCCCGCGAGGATCATCAACAGGGTGGTCTTGCCTGAGCCCGAGGGGCCGAGCAGGGTGAGGAATTCGCCTTGGCGAACGTCGAGGTCGATGCCGTCCAGGGCAGTGAAGTTGCCGTAGAACTGGCTGATTCCTTGGGCGCTGAGTTGAGTCGAGGGACTGCTGGACACTACGGAGATCTCCCGCAAAGCCGGCCTGCGCTATGGAATTTTTATTGTCGGAACAGCAGGCGGTCGGCTCATTATTGTGAAAAGCAACGCCACATCAATGGAATAATTTTTGTCTCATTGGTGAGTGAAATTTCCCAGTCGCGAGCGCCTCAGGGTTCGCCGGAGGGGGCGTCCGAGATGTGCTGGGCGCTGGTCTGCAACTGGTTCTTCAACCAGGCGCTGAAGGCCTGGACCACCGAGCGCTCGGCCTTGGCCGGGTCGATCACCAGGAAGTAGCCGCGCAAGGCGCTGATGCTGATGTCGAACGGGCGCACCAGCAGGCCCCGGGCCAGGGCGTCGCCACTGAGCAGGTTGTCGCCAATCGCCACGCCCTGGGCGGCGATGCAGGCCGACTGGGCACAGTGCGCATCGGAGAAGGTGATGCCGCTGTCGGCGTTGACCTGACTGGCGCCCGCCGCTGCCAGCCAGACCCGCCAGTCGCTGGTGTCGCTCATGTGGATCAGCGGGAAGTCCTTGAGGTCCAGTGGGGTCTTCAGGCCGCCGATGGCGTTGATCAGGCGCGGGCTGCACACCGGCGAGAAGCGTAGGGTAACGATCTGCTCCACCAGCAGCCCCGGCCAGTCGCCGATGCCATAGGCGATGAACAGGTCGGCTTCGGCGTCGCTGGTGTCGTCCTGGGAGCGCGGGCTGACCACCTGCAACTGCACCTGGGGGTACTGGCGCAGGAAACCGTTGATGTGATTGCACAGCCAGAAACTGGCGAACCCCGGGTTGCAGCTGATGCGCAGTTTGCCCGACACCGCCAGGCCGTCGAAACGCCGCCCGGCGTCCTGGATGTCGGCCAGGATGCGCCGCACCTCCCGGGCATAGCACTGGCCCTGGTAGGTCAGGCCGATGCCGCGCCCGACCCGTTCGGTGAGGGCAAAACCCAGGCTCTGTTCCAGGCTGATGATCTGGTGGCTGATGGCACTGCGGGTCAGGCTCAGTTGCTGGGCGGCAGCAGTGACGCTGCCCAGCCGGGCGACCGCGTCGAGGGCGCGCAGGGCGGTGATCGAGGGGTAGCGCATACAACCTCCGGGTCAAGGGAACCTGTGTTCGACGGCGTTCGTATTCCGCACATAGTGCGGCGCAGTATGGGCCGCCCTCTCGGCAAACTGATCAATTTACTTTGACATTGCCGCCTAAAAAATTCGATTGATGTAATCGGCGCTTCACCAATACTGAGCCTCGATCCGGCCTGTAGCCGACCGGACAAGCCTAATAACAACAAGAGGTCCCGCAGGCCGAGTGGGGGCGCTGTGGCGTCCTGGCGCCGGCCGGCCGGAACCTGGATAACCAGGAGTGCCGCGGATGTCCCGTTACAAAGAATTCGCCATGGATTGGGTTGAACGCCACCGCCAGCAACTGTCGGACTGGCACCAGATCATCTGGCATTACGCCGAGCCGGCCTTTCGTGAATACAAGTCCAGCGCCTGGTACGTGCAACTGCTGGAAGCCGAGGGCTTCACCGTCGAGCGCGCCAGCGGCGGCATGCCCACGGCCTTCTGCGCCACCTTCACCCAGGGCCAGGGACCGCTGCTGGCCACCTACGGCGAATACGACGCGGTGCCCGGCAACTGCCAGGCGGCCACTACGCGCAAGCAGCCGCGCGATGGCCTGTCGCGCTTCGCTCCTGGGCACACCGACCCGCACTCGGCCCTGGGCATCAGCGCCCTCGGCGGGGCCCTGGCGGCCAAGGCGACCATGGTGGAATTCGGCCTGCAGGGCAGTATCAGGTTCTTCGGCGAGCCGGCGGAAAAGCTCCGCGCCTCCAAGCCGGTCCACGCCGCCAAGGGCTACTACGATGACCTGGATGCCGCCATCAGCTTCCACCCCACCTACATGTTGCCGCTGAACAACACCACCACCTGGGACACCCACTGCGGCATCGCCTACGCCTACATCTACAGCTTTACCTGCGAGGATCCGCAGAACTGGATCGCCGCCGATCGCTACAGCCCGATCCCGCAGAACCATCTGGCGGCCCGGGCGCCGGGGGCCAACGACGCCCTGGTACATTTCTACACCCTGAACGAAAGCCTGCGCCGCTCGACCCTGCCGTTCACCGGCCTGTGGAGCTACAACGAAGCGATCCTCACCGCCGGCCAGGCCACCGCGGACAACCTGCCGCCGCACCTGTCGCAGATCCAGTACCTGCTGCGCTGCGATTCCATCGAGCAGGCCGAGACTATCTCCCAGGTCATGGACAACAACGCCGCAGCGGCCGCCATGGCCACCGGCTGCCGCTGGAAAAAGACCTGGGTGTGCAAGTCCCGGGGCGGCCTGCCCAACCACGTCATGGCCCAGGCCACCTACGACAACCTGGCGGCGGTGGGTGCTCCACAGTGGGACGAAGAAGCCCGGGAGATCGCTCGGGAAATCCAGCGCAATCTTGGCCTCGAAGCCATGGAACGGCCATTTCTGCCGGCCACCGAAGCCTTGATCGAACCCCAGGAATGCGAGCGCCAGATGCGCCTGCAAATGCCCGCCTGGCAGAACTACCTGACCTCCGATGACTACCCGGAATACACCTGGCACTGCCCCACCGTGCGCCTGCTGGTGGCCCGGCCGATGCTCAGCGCGCCAGCTGGCACGGTCTATCCGGACTGGGTGTCCAACGCCCTGGGCGGCATCCGCCAGACCATCGACCCGATGATCGAAGTGGCGGCCAAGACCATTGCCGCAACCCTGGTGGACCTGCTGACCGACGAGGCGTTGCTCAGCGCGGCCAAGGCCGAGTTCGTCGAGCGCACCGGTGGCGGTATCGGCGGCACTCGCTGGCAGGCGCCACTGCTGCCCGAGGACTTCAAGGTGCCCCACGATTTCCGTTGGCCGGAGTACATCAGTACGGCCCGAGGCGAAGAGTGGTGGATTCCGGCGCGGGCCGATGAGTAGCCGCCGCTATCAGGCCCTTGCCTGAGATCGTCCCATGGCACCTGGGCGAATGGCGTTATGCCTGTTCGCTCAGGTGTTTATGCACAACGGATGGGTTGCCAGGGCCGGGAACTGTCGAATTTGTGGAGCCGTTCTCATCTTTATGCAACTGGCTGTTTTTTCGGGCTTTTATTTTGTGAACAAAAAATGACCAGTCCGTGAAGGTCATCCAAAGCCAAGCAATCCAAGGCTTTGCCAGAATTCCATCAACAGACTTATCCACAGGTCGCGACAGCCTGTCGCACAAGCGCACAGCATGCTCATCGAGCCAATGGCGCACGGACGCCTGGAGGCTCAATCGAGCACGCTGTGGTTATGCCGTTGTGCTGTGCCCGGGTCGGAACCTATTCCGCCTTTGTGGCCGGGATCGACATTTCATGACGGAACAGGTTGTTGGGGTCAATTGAGGCCTTCAGGTTGGAAAGTGTGTTGATGAGTGGTGTGTTCCAGCCGTAGTACAAGTTCAACCAGTCGGGGTCTACAGCGCCTGTAGCGGTGTACTTCATATCGACATCGGGGTAGTTGATGTAGCAGCCATCGTAGGCGGGTCTTTTCGGCTTGCCGCCGTGTACGGCATTGAAGATGTTGCGAATCCAGGCTAGTTGCACCGCGTCATCGGCAGCGTTGGTCCAGTACGTCTGGTATTGGGCTTTAAGCAGTGAGCTTCTTTGAGGGACGGCAGTTGTTCCCATGCCCTTTTTATTGATCGCCCCGCCGTAGGAGTCGATCTGTACCAGCGACTGGCTGAAGCGTTTGTCTGGCGTGGCTTCGGTCAAGTGCGTCAGCAACGCGTTGCAGGCCTGCTCGGAGAACTGTTCGACCTGATAGTCAGACTTGTATTTGCCCCGCTGATTGTTGCCCGAGCCGTTGATCATTTGAGTGACGTACAGCCAATCCATCGCCGTGTGTTCAGCCACCGCTCCTTTGAACTTCCTGCCGGCAAGCGGGTGCCTGAGCGGTGCAATGTTGGGTGCGATGAAACCGTCATGGAGAGTCGGCGTGATGCCCGCCGCGGCATTCATCTTGCTGATGAAGTCGTTGAGCGGTACATCGTTTGCGCCGCCGACCAGGCCATTGGGACCGGTGTATTGGATCGCCAGCACCACATGGTCGGAGGTATCCACATGGTTCAGTTTCAGCAGGGTGAACAATCCACCATTGCCAACCCCTTCCACTGGGCTGGTCGCGGCGGCGTCGTTATCCGAGAACCATTGCCAATAGGCCCGCAGGAAGTTCGAGAAGTTGGGAATCAGCTCTTTCCACGGGTAGGCCAGGGGAATCCAGTAGGCTTGTTGCGGGGCTTGGGGCAGTTGGTCGAAGTAGTAGCCGATGATGATGCCGAAGTTGCCACCGCCGGCCCCGCAACAGGCGGTAAACAATGCCTTGTCTTCGTTCGATGGACTGTCTGCGCGAACATGCCGGAACTTAAGTTGCCGCGAGTTTTCCACAGGCACAAGAATGTCGACGCCGGTTACCCAGTCCACGGTCAAGCCCTGAAGGCGCGATAACAAACCGTAACCGCCGCCGCTGATGTGCCCGCCCAAACCGACCGAATAGCATGAGCCACCAGGAATGGTGCGCCCGGCCTGCTTGTACAGCGACAGGTAACCGTCCCAGTTCTGATTGCCGGTCAATGCCATGAATCGATACTTCTTGTTCTGGCTGTCCCAGGGAGATGTGATGGATTGGCTCTCTTCGTACTTCAGGCCTTTCATTTCACCGATGTCGATAATTGCCAGGCTTTCTGTCTCGCCGCTTAACTTGTTGGAAACAAAACCCTCGTAGCAGTGGCCGCCACTGCGCACCGTGATGCGATAGCCGTCACGCAGTGCCGTATTGGCTGCGGCCAGAACTTCATCGGGTGTCGTACACACATAAATCCGCTTTGCGCCCTGTTCGATACTGGGCGGCCAGCGCAAGTTGAACCCCTTTTGCAGGGTTTCGTAGGTGTGTGACTGAGGGTCTATGACGTTCATGAGTAACTCCCTGTATGTGTGTTGGGACTTGGCGACTTCCTGTCGAAAAATGACCGCTTTAGTTGCGCCAGAGCTGTGGCTTGAGTGCTGCTGGTGTCCAGCTCGCCTTAGAGACTAGTAGGCGTAATGAGCTTGGTTTTTTTCTTTCGTGAAGTTGAGGGGAATCCCCCGGCTTGATCGGCGACTTTCAATGGGTTGTGGGTTACCCATGGGGTGTCCGACGTCCGTTAGTGAGGTCACTGGCCGCAGTGGTTATGCATAAACAGCTTGGGTCGGACCTGTCGTACCAGGCGGTTACGGGCGCTCTGCCAGCAGCAGCAGATTGCGCGGGGTCAAGGGGGCCTCGCAGAAGGTTCCGAGGCGCACGGCATAGCCCTGCTCTTGCAGGAACAGCCCGCGGTCCAACGCCAGCCACAACTCCATGGGGCGGCGGAACAGGCCCCGCAGCAGTTCCAGGTTGCGCACCTGGGCCAGGCGCTGCCAGCCGGCCGCTTCGAGCGCGGCCCAATCCTGGCAATCGACTGTGGATAAGTCCTTGAGGGCGGCGAGGTCGCGGCAGTAGTTGGCGAAGGGTTTGTCCAGCCAGTGGCTGGGCAGGGATGGCGTCGGCAGGTATTCGTCGAGGCCACGCACTTGCCGTTGCAGCAGGTCGAATGCCAGGCGGCGGGCCATGGAGGTGTCGCGCTGACGCCGAACTCGGGCACCGGCAGTGACGGTTTCGCTCATGGGCAAGGCCAGGTCTTCCAGGGACAGGTCCAGGGGGGATGCCTGGGCGGCTGTGGATAAGCCCTGGTAGTGGCTGGCGCGGGTGCGGTTGTAGCAGCAGGGGGCGATGGCCAGCTGTGGACAACCCTGCTGGCTGGCCAGCTGGATCAAGCGCACATGCAGATCGCCGCACGCGTGCAGGGCCACCGGGCTGTGCTCGGCGTGCAGGCGCAGGGCTGTGTCATCGGCCAGCACGTCCTGTTGCAGATGGCGGGCGGGCAAACCGTGGTGCCGGCTCAGTTGCTCGCCACTCTCGATCAGCGCCGGGTCGTATTCCAGGCAGGTCAGTTGCTGCTCGGGTTGCAGCAGGCGCCTGCCGAGGTGGCCCTTGCCGGAGCACCAGTCGAGCCAGTGAGTCGGTGTGCGGTCGAATTGCAGGCAGGCGGCGAAGGCTTCGATCTGCTGCCACTTGCGCCCGGGCACGTCGACATTGAGGCGTGGGTGAGGCGCGGGCAGTGCCTTTATGGGGAGTTCGCCCACCGCACCGAGTGCTCGGGCCTGCTCCGCCAGTGGGGTAAAGGGGGCCGGTGCCTGGAGTTGCTCCGGGTGGTTGTGGGCCGCTTCGGCGTCTTCCAGGGAGCGCTGGCGCAACCACTGGGCGAGTTCGGGATGAGCGGTTTCCCACGGCAGTTGCAGGTGGTTGAACGGACGCGGGCGCCAGAGGGCCTGGTGTTCCAGCAAAAAACGGTCCAGGGCCTGGAAACGGCTGAGCAGCGCAGGGCCTTGGAGAATCGCAGGCATGGTCATGGCGTCCGGGGCAGGCCCGCTCCCTGGCGGGAGCGGGAGAAGATCAGCGTCCCTGGCAGGCGTCGACCCGCAGCCAGCGTTCCAGTTGGCGGAAGGCCTGGACCAGCATGAACGACATCAACAGGTAGAACACCCCGGCGGTGAAGAACATGTCCACCGTCAGGTAGTTGCGGGCGATGATGGTGCGCGCCATGCCGGTCAGTTCCAGCAGGGTCACGGTACTGGCCAGGGAGCTGGCCTTGAGCATCAGGATCACTTCGTTGCTGTAGGCCGGCAGGCCGATGCGCGCCGCCCGCGGCAGGATGATATAGAACAGCGCCTTGGGCCGGGACATGCCCAGGGCCCGCGCGGCTTCGATCTCACCGGGGGGAATGGCCTGGATGGCGCCGCGCAGGATCTCGGCGATGTAGGCCGCGGTGTGCAGGGTCATCGTGGCGGTGGCGCACCAGAACGGGTCGCGCAGGTAGGGCCACATGAAGCTGTCGCGCACCGCATCGAACTGCGCCAGGCCGTAATACACCAGGAACAGCTGCACCAGCAGCGGCGTGCCGCGAAAGAAGAAGATGTAGGCGTAGGGCAGGGCGCGCACGTACCAGAGCTTGGACGAACGGGCGATGCCCAAGGGGATGGCCAGCAGCAAACCGAGAATCACGGCGATGCCCACCAACTCCAGGGTCAGCGTCGCGCCCTGGATGAACTTCGGCAGCCATTTGTAGATGACTTCCCATTCCATTACGTCGTCCTCACAAAGCCGCGGGCGGCGCGTTTTTCCAGGAAGTGCATGCCGGTCATGGCCAACACGGTCAGGCCCAGGTACATGAAGGCCGCGACCATGAAGAAGGTGAAGGGATGCTTGGCGAAGGTCACGGCGTTCTGCGCGTGGCGCATGATTTCTTCAAGGCCGATCACCGACACCAGCGCGGTGTCCTTCATCAGGATCATGAACAGGTTGCCCAGGCCCGGCAGCGCGATACGCCACATCTGCGGCAGGATCAGGCGGCTGAAGATCCGGAACTTGGAAAGGCCCAGCGCGGTGCCGGCCTCGCGGTGGCCCTTGGGGATGGCCAGGATCGCGCCACGAAACACTTCAGTGGCATAGGCGCCAAAGCACAGCCCGAGGGCGATCACCCCGGCGAGAAACGGACTGAGGGCCAGATCGGGGTTGCCGAAATGCTCGCCCAGCGCGCTCATCATGTTCACCGTGCCGTAGTAGATCAGCAGCACCCACAGCAGTTCCGGGACGCCACGCACGATGGTCGAATAGGTTTCGCCAAGCCAGCGCAATGGCTTGTACGGGGAAGTCTTGGCCAAGGCGCCGAGCAGGCCGAGCACCAGTCCCAGGCATAACGCCGAGAGGGCCAGCTTGACGGTCATCAGCGCGCCGGCGGCGAGCGCCGGGCCGAATCCGTAGAGATCGATATTCATGGGGTCTGGATGGCTTTGCTAAGGACCGGCGCCCAGGGGGCGAGCGCCGGTCAGGCAAGTCAGTATCAATAGATGCTGAACGGGAAGTACTTGTCGTTGATTTTCTTGTAGGTGCCGTCGGCCACGATTTCTTTCAGGGCGGCGTTCAGCTTTTCGCGCAGTGGATCTTTCTTGCGCACGGCAATCCCGATCTTGTCGCTTTCCACCATAGGCTCGCCCTTGAACTCATAAGGCTTGCCCGCGTCGCTCTTGAGCCACTCGTAGTTGACGTACTTGTCGGCCAGGATCGCGTCCAGGCGGCCGGAGGTCAGGTCCAGGTAGGCGTTTTCCTGGGTGTCGTAGAGCTTGATGGTGATGTCGTCGCCCAGGTTGTCTTCCAGCCAGGTGCCGGCCAGGGTCGCCCGTTGCGCGCCGATGATCTTGCCCTTGAGCGAGGCCTTGTCGGTCTTGAACTCGGTTTTGTCTTTAGGGGCGATGAACTGCAGCTTGTTGGAGTAGTACGGGTCGGTGAAGTCCACCGCCTGCTTGCGCTCATCGGTGATCGACAGCGAGGAGATCAGGAAGTCGAACTTCTTCGCGTTCAGGGCCGGGATGATGCCGTCCCAGTCGGAAGTGACCACGGTGCACTCGACTTTCATCTTGGCGCACAGGGCGTCGCCGATGTCCTTGTCGAAGCCCACGACCTGGCCGCTGGCGTCCTTGTTGTTGAACGGTGGGTAGGCTGCTTCGATGCCCATCTTCAGGGTCTCGGCGGCAGCGCTGGCGCTGAAGGCCAGGGTGACGGCAGCGGCCAGGAGGATTTTCTTATAGCTCTGCATGCGTGTAGCTCCGTTAGCGGTTGCTGGACATGAATTGTTTGCAGCGTGCCGAAAGCGGGTTCTCGAAGACCTGCTGTGGCGATCCTTGCTCTTCTACCAGACCCTGGTGCAGAAACACCACTTCGCTGGAGACCTGACGGGCAAAGCTCATTTCGTGGGTGACCAGCAGCATGGTGCGGCCTTCTTCGGCGAGGGCGCGGATCACGTTGAGGACTTCCTGGACCATTTCCGGGTCCAGGGCCGAGGTCGGCTCGTCGAACAGGATGACTTTGGGTTGCATCGCCAGGGTCCGGGCGATGGCGGCGCGCTGCTGCTGGCCGCCGGACAGCTGTGCCGGGTAGGCGTGGCGCTTGTCGGCGATGCCGACCTTGGCCAGCAGCGCCTCGGCCACTTCGATGGCCTCGGCCTTGCTCTGGCCCAGCACCCGGCGTGGCGCCTCGATGATGTTGTCGAGCACGCTCATGTGCGGCCAGAGATTGAAATTCTGGAAGACGAACCCGATTTCGCTGCGCAGGCGGTTGATCTGCTTGCCGTCGGCGGCTACCAGCTCGCCGTTTTTCGCGGCCTTGAGCTTGAGCTCTTCGCCGGCTACCAGGATCTGGCCCTGGTGCGGGTTTTCCAGCAGGTTGATGCAACGCAGGAAAGTGGACTTGCCGGAGCCGGAGGAACCCAGGATCGATATCACGTCACCGTCGCGTGCGGTCAGCGAGATACCCTTGAGTACCTCCTGAGTGCCGTAGCGTTTGTGCAAGTTGCGGATTTCAAGCGCGGGCGTGGCCTCAGCCATGTGCGGTCCTCATTGAGTTCATTGTGCTCCTGCTGTTGGGCGGCCTTCCTGGCGAGGCGCCAAGCTAGCATAGGGTTCCAAGCGCAGCCAACAGCGCTACCGGAGGTAAACAGACGGTGTGTGGCAGGTTGTCGCATCAGCACAGAAGACTGTCGCCCCATCAACAACCGAACGCCTGTTTGAACCCTGGATCCGCCTGAAATCCGGTAGGTGTCGCGTAAAAAAAGGCGCGATGGTGCCAGCTTTGGCCGGGTGTTGGAAGGGTTAACGGGCCAAAGGTCATGGATCTGCACTCTAATCGCTCATCGGCTGCTTTTCGGGTGTGTTTTTGGTGCGCCATTTCGTCCTGCAAGTGAGTCGGCCGGTAACGAAATGGCGAAATGCCATTCTTCTCAATGACTTGGGATTTCCATCGGTCGGCTCGCCAACCCTTGTTGCCCGGGGTTCTGTAACATTTTGGCGCAATTCTTGCGTGCGATATAAAGAACGCCCTGTTGGATTCTTTTTACGAGAACGAATGCAGACCGGGTGGAGTTACTCTTTTTTCGTTGCAAAGGTGCTTTTCATGAGCGGTACGCAACTCTCCAATGACCTCGAACAGGGGCTCAAACCGCGGCATGTGACCATGCTGTCGATTGCCGGTGTGATCGGCGCAGGCCTCTTCGTCGGCTCCGGCCACGCCATTGCCGAAGCCGGCCCCGCCGTGCTGCTGGCCTATGCTGCCGCCGGCACCCTGGTGGTGCTGGTGATGCGCATGCTGGCGGAAATGGCTGTGGCTTCGCCGGACACCGGATCGTTCTCCACCTACGCGGACCGCGCCATCGGCCACTGGGCCGGTTTCACCATCGGTTGGCTGTACTGGTGGTTCTGGGTGCTGGTGATTCCCCTGGAAGCCAACGCTGCCGCGACCATCCTGCATGCCTGGTTCCCCAACGTGGCGATCTGGGTCTTCACTCTGGTGATCACCCTGCTGCTGACCGCCACCAACCTGTTCAGCGTGAAGAACTACGGTGAGTTCGAGTTCTGGTTCGCCCTGATCAAGGTGGTAGCCATCATCGGCTTCGTGATCCTCGGCCTCGCCGCCATCTGCGGCCTGCTCCCCAACAGCCAGGTCAGCGGCGTATCGCATCTGGTGGACACCCAGGGCTTCATGCCCAACGGCATGGGCGCGGTACTGGCCGCCATGCTGACCACCATGTTCTCCTTCATGGGCACCGAGATCGTCACCATCGCCGCGGCGGAATCCCACAACCCGGGCAAGCAGATCTCCAAGGCCACCAATTCGGTGATCTGGCGGATCGGCCTGTTCTACCTGGTATCGATCTTTATCGTTGTGGCCCTGGTGCCGTGGAACGACCCGAGCCTGGCCCAGGTCGGCTCCTACCAGACCGTGCTCGACCGCATGGGCATCCCCAATGCCAAGCTGATCGTTGACCTGGTGGTGCTGGTGGCCGTGACCAGTTGCCTGAACTCGGCGCTCTACACTGCCTCGCGCATGCTGTTCTCCCTGGGCAAGCGTGGCGATGCCCCGGCCGCCGCCAAGCGCACCAACGCCAGCGGCACGCCTTACTGGGCGGTGATCCTGTCCACCGCTGCGGCCTTCCTCGCGGTGTTCGCCAACTATGTCGCTCCGGCGGCGGTGTTCGAATTCCTCCTGGCCAGCTCCGGCGCCATCGCCTTGCTGGTGTACCTGGTGATTGCCGTCTCGCAACTGCGCATGCGCCACAAGCGCATGGCTGCCGGCGAGAAGATCGCCTTCCGCATGTGGCTGTTCCCGGGCCTGACTTACGCTGTGATCGTGTTCATCGTCGCGGTGCTGGGCATCATGCTGTTCCAGGAAGAGCACCGGGTGGAGATCCTCGCCACTGGCCTGCTGAGTGTCATCGTCATCGCTGCCGGCCTGATGGTGGCCCGTCGGCGCAAGGCCGAGCGCAATGGTGCCCTGGCACTGAACTGACGGTTTGCTCCGCTCTTTATGAAAAGGCCGCGCTCAGAAATGACCGCGGCCTTTTTCATGTCCGGATGCAACTTGGGGGGCTGCTGGTGGCGGGCAGAGGCTCGCTCGCGGCCTGGCGACGGGGCGCTTTACCCACCCGGGGCGCCTGCTGATAATCCGCCACTCGGTTAGCTTGGGATGCAGCGATGAAAGACCTGGATATGGATGATGCCGAGTGGGAACTGCTCGACCTCGAATGGCATCAAGGGTTCGCCTTCGTGGAAGGGGCCCTGTTGGTGGAGGAGCGAGCCCGGGACGTCTACCTCATGCTGCAGCGTGAAGGGCGGACCCCGGCTGAGCAGGCTTGCCAGGCCGCGACCGAGCAATTCCCGGCTTCCCCCCTGGTAGAGGGCGAGCCGCTCTGGCGACATCGTGTTCATCGGCACCTGCTGCGTGATGCGCGGGCCGATTATTATGCGTTGCCCCGTTACTTCGCGCGTTATGGCTACCACCCGTTGCAAGCCTTGCCGGTGCGTGTGTGTCGGGGCTTGCAGAGCCTGGGCCATGACCATTGGCGTGATCAGTGCCGTGCCTACTTCTGTCATGACTACGGGCAGGAGGTGATCGACGGCGCGCAGCCTGAGCGCCTGGCGCTTGTGCACCCGGTGCCAGAAAACTGGCCTGCGGGGTCGGTGCTGTTCAGTGACGGGGACAAGGTCTTCCTCGGCGCCCGAGCGATCGCCAGCGCGGAGCAGCAGGTACGCGGTACCAACCATCCGGCTTATCAAGTGATCAGCGGCCAAGTCTGCCGGGGCGGCGTTGTGCTGCATCAGAAGGACGGTTCGCCGTTGCCGATTGCCAATCCGGATGGCTTCCAGATGCTGGCCTGGCGCTGGGGTACGGATGGGCATTCGGTGATCGTCCAGGCGCAGCAGGGCTCGAGCATCGCCTATGAGTATTTCTACCGCATCGACAACGTCGATCTGGCGACTTTCAGCGTGCTCAACGAGCGCTACGCCAAGGACGCACGGCGGGCTTATTACCTGACCGGAAAAACCCTGCGCTATGTCGGTGACTTCCGCCTGCTGAACCGTGTTCAGTCGGTGTTCGATGCCGGTGGCCGGATCTTGAGCCAGAGTGAAGCGGCGGACCCGTACTTTGCCGTGGACGATCAGTTCGTCTACTGCAATGGCACCCGCCTGCGTGGTGCCGATGGCCCGAGTTTCCGTCACCTGGGATTCGACTACTACGCTGACCGGCATCGCGTCTACCGGCGCAGCAAGCCGCTGGACGTGGATGTAGAGAGTTTCGTGGTGGCCCAGCTGGAGCGTGGCGAAGGCAACTATTCGCCGTTGCTGGTGGGTGACAGGCACGGCCCGCTCGGTTCGGATGGGGTGATCGATGACACCATGCTGCAAGAGTGGTCGGCGTACTTCGAGGCGCATCCGCAGTTGCAAGATTATTGGTGGCATCGCTTGCAGGCACCATCGGCGTCAACAGCCCAGGCCTTGCGTTCCATCGGCTCCGGGTTCGAGCTGGGAAGCCAGGTGCACTTCCATGGCCGCCCCATCAATGGTCTGGATGCCGGCAGTTTCAAGCTGCTGGACACACACCTGTGTGGCGATGCCAACGGCTTGTATCTGATCCCCTTTCATCGCGCCGAGACCCGGGTGCCGGAGCGATTCTCTTCGGCCTGCGCCGATCATTACCGTGCCCTGGGCGGCCCGTACCTGACAGATGGCCAGAGGGTTTTTTGCCACAGTGTCTTTTATCAGGTGCCCGAGCCTATGGCCAAAGCGGATCTGGCCAGCTTCGAGTCATGCGGGCATGGCTGGGCCCGGGACAAGGGGGCGGTGTATTACTACGGCGCAAGAAAGAAGCCCCTCGACCCGGCGCACACTCGCGTCATGGGCAGCTACGCCTTCACCGCGACACTGATGTTTGCTGCCGGCAAACCGCTGGAGGTGGAATTCAGCCCGGAGGAAGTGATGGTTCCTCATCCGGACTTTCTGCAATTGGGCACGCGCAAGCTGTTCTGTGGCCGGCGGCCGGTGAGTGCCAAGCGCATCGACCTGGCCAGCCTGGAGTTTGTCGCGGACCGCTATGCTCGCGACAAACAGCGTTTCTACCAGTACGACGGCTACGCGACACTCAGCGAAATCAGCGCCGAGCAGTACCACCAGGCACTGAAGAAGGCCCCGGCAGGGGACGCCGGCTCTGAGAGTTTGGCGTTCTGAAAGGCAAAAAAGGCTGCCGTCAGCATTGACGGTGGCCTTTTTGCTGGATTTGTGACTTGTTACATGGCGTTTCATGGACAGCCCGCTGGCGAAATAGTAGCCTGCGCGCTCTTCGATAAGAGCTCTTGCGTGCCAGCGTGAGAGGAGCTATGGAATAGCGCTGTATTGCAAGGGATTGAATGCTTGTCGGGGCCCTGAATCCGCCTTCTGCCTCTGTCCCTTGTTCCCTGCGTAGCCGCCATGGTTCCTGAGTGTCAGCGCCTGCCTGACAGTCCCGGTTCGAAGAACGAGCATTCAGGGTTCAATGGTGATCGCCCGGCCATTGGTCCCTTAAAGAAAGGGCGGCAAGGAGACGCGCATGGCGTTCACTAAAATCATCTTCAAAAACCCGAACACCGGAGCCATCAAGGAAGCGCCAGTTGGTTTCTCCTGGACCGTGTTCTTCTTCGGCTTCATCCCGGCACTGTTCCGCGCCGACTGGAAATGGGCTGCCATCATGTTCCTGCTGGCCATGTTCACCTTCGGCCTGAGCAACCTGGTGTTCATGTTCATCTACAACAAGCTGTATGTACGCGACCTGATCGGTGCAGGCTTCAAGGCCCAGTCCATCGCCAGCGGCGACCTGAACTTCGCCAGCTCGCGCATCGGCATGGAAATCCCTCGGCTGGAAGCTGCCTGAGCATCACGCCAGGCTGTTTAGCTGAAACGGAAAAGGGCGCATTCATTGCTGAATGCGCCCTTTTTTCATGCCCGGAAGAAACTCAGCCTTCGGCGCTGAACAGTGCCTGGGATGCGGCCATGTAGTCGGCCTGGAAGGCCTCTGACTCGATCCAGGCCAGGGCCGTGGCCTCGTCGGCCTCGGTGGACCAGTTACGGTATTCGATCAGCGCCGCAAGGATGAAGTCCGTGGCGCCCTGTTCGCCCTCCTGCTCATAGACCAGTTCCAGCAGCGGGTCCGAGAGGAAGACCGTGCACAGCGCCTGCTGGCTGGTTTTCTCGGCGTCGCGCATCTTCACGAACAGCTCGGTCAGGTCCACCGATTCGAAGTCGATGCGGCTGTCGTTGGGGTCCAGTTCCAGCTCCGAGGTCGGTGCAGTGCGCTTGGCGCGGTTCTGCTTGGCCTTGGCCTTTGCCCGGGCGGCACGTTTGTGTTGTTTGTCGATCGATGCCATGGGCGTCTTACCTTGTTGCGCAAAGGGGCGGCGCTCGCGGATTCGGGGCGAACGGCCGGTCAGGCGGGAAAGGATGCCAGCAAATCGCTGCGCTGGCACCCGCCAAGGCCTCAAGGCGAGTACCGACGATCCTGCATGGGCCGAGGTCCATTGCGGCGCAGCACCTGTGCCAAAGGTTTTTTGCAGCCTTTTCCCACTGCCTGGGAATCTGATTTCATTTGCCGGGAATCTCCATGCACCATGGCTGCAAGAGGCCGCTATGCACTACCACACGCCCACTGACCGTCTGCTGCAAATACTCGTGGCCCTGGGGCAATCCCCGGAGGCCATGTCTGCCAAGGAGCTGTCGCTGAACCTGCAGCAGCCCCTGAGCAGCACCTATCGCCACCTCAAGACCCTGCTGCGCTGGGGGCTGGCCCAGGACAATGGCCAGGGCCGTTACCTGCCCGGGCCTGCTTGCCTGCAACTGGCGAAGAAGTTCGACCGCGAAGGCCTGCTGGTGACCCTGGCCAAGCCGGAGCTCAACCGTCTGGCCGAACTCAGCCAGGAAAGCGTCGCGCTGATGGTGCCAAGCAACGGGCAGGCGATCTGCATCGAGCTGGTGGACAGCCCGCAGCCCTTGCGCTGCTGCTACCAGAAAGGCCTGGCGCAGCCGCTGCTGCTGGGCGCCTCGGCCAAGGTGTTGCTGGCCTACATGGAGCCTGAGCTGTGCTTGTCGATCCTGCGCCAGCAGGGCGTCGAGGAGGCGGATTTCGCCGCGCACCTGGACAGCTACGGGGCCATTCGCGCCGCCGGGCATGCGGTGAGCCTGAGCGAGATCGATCTGGGCATCTGGGGTGTCAGCGCGCCCTTGCTGGACAGCCGTGACCGCTTGCAAGGCGCCATCAGCCTCATGGCCCCGGCGTTCCGCGCCGAACAGCGCAGTGAGCGGCTGATCCGCTGGACCCGCGAAGCGGCCCAGCGCCTGAGCGCCCGACTGGATTGAATTGACTGGAGCAAGACCATGATCAGCACCGCCCCCATGCACCTGTGGCAGGGTCGTATCGACCTGGCCGAAGGCCTTGCCGCCCGGCGCTGGCACCAGTGGGTGCAGCCCTGGGCCGAACAGCAGCCGGCGGGTATCGCCTTGCTCGGGCTGGCCTGTGACGAAGGGGTCAAGCGCAACCAGGGGCGCACCGGTGCCAGCCAGGGCCCGGCAGCCTTGCGCGCGGCCCTGGCCAACCTGGCCTGGCACGGCACCGGCCCGCTGTACGACGCAGGGGACGTGACCTGCACCGACCACCACCTGGAAAGCGCCCAGCAGCGCTACGCCGAGCGCCTCGGCCTGTTGCTCGAACAGGGGCACCTGGCCCTGGGGCTGGGCGGTGGTCATGAAATCGCCTTTGCCAGCTTCAGTGGCCTGGCCGATCACCTGCGCCGCCAACAGCCCTGCCCGCGCATCGGCATTCTCAATTTCGATGCCCACTTCGATCTGCGCCATGCGCCGCAAAGCAGTTCGGGCACGCCGTTCCGGCAGATCGCCGAATACTGCCGGCAGGCCGGCATGCCTTTCGAGTATTGCTGCCTGGGGGTCAGCGAGTTGAGCAACACCCAGGCGCTGTTCGAGCAAGCCCGGGAGCTCGATGTGCGCTACTTGCTGGACCGGCAGATGCAGGGCTGGAACCTGCCGGCAGTCGAGGCCTGCCTGGACACTTTTCTCGACGGTATCGACGTGCTCTACATGACCCTGTGCCTGGATGTGCTGCCGGCCAGCCAGGCTCCCGGCGTCAGCGCGCCCTCGGCCTATGGGGTGGATGTGCAGGTGGTCGAGCACCTGGTACGCCGTGCTCGGGCCAGCGGCAAATTGCGCGTGGCCGACATTGCCGAACTCAATCCCGGGCTCGACCAGGACCAGCGCACCGCCCGCGTGGCCGCGCGTCTGCTGGCCAGCCTGATTCACTGAGGGGCATGCCCCTCGCCGCGCAACACCACAATGACAAGAAGAGATGTTTGCCATGCCGACTTTTGAATTGGACGCGCTGACCACCCTGGCGCTGGCCCTGATCCTGCTGGGGGTGGGAGCCCAGCTGAAGAAATGCAGCCGCTGGCTGACCCAGCTCTGTGTCCCGGCGCCGGTGATCGGCGGTTTCGGCTTTGCCCTGATCGTCTGGCTGCTGCGCGATCAGCAACTGCTGGCGATCAAGCTCGACACCGCGATCCAGACGCCCTTGATGGTGGCGTTCTTTACCACCGTGGGCCTGGGGGGCAGCCTCGGCCTGCTGCGTCGTGGCGGCAAGATCCTGTTCGTCTACCTGGGGGCCTGCTGGTCCCTGGCGCTGCTGCAGAACCTGGTGGGGGTCGGTGCCGCCAAGGCGCTGGGCATCGACCCGCTGCTGGGCATCATGGCCGGTGCGGTGTCCCTGGAGGGTGGCTTTGGCGCGGCGGCGGCCTTTGGCCCGATCGCGGAAAACCTCGGGGCGGTGGGGGCCACCACGGCGGCCCTGGCCTCGGCCACCTTCGGCATGGTTGCCGGCGGCTTGCTGGGCAGCCCGCTGGCGCGCTGGCTGATCGAGCGCAACCGCCTGCAGATCCAGGCCGATCAGGTCAGTACCCTGCAGCACCTGGAAAGCGCTGCCCAGGGTTCGGTGGCGCCTTTGGATGCGCCGACCCTGCTGCGCCTGCTGACCTGCATTCTGCTGATCATGGTGCTGGGTTTCTGGATCGGCAGCGCGCTGAACGAGCACCTGGGCATCGTCCTGCCAAGCTACGTGGGGGCGATGTTCGTGGCGATCATCCTGCGCAATCTCAATGACCGGGCGCGGATCATCGACATCCCCGACAGCGCCGTGAGCACCCTGGGCGACGTATGCCTGGGGGTGTTCCTGACCATGGCCATGATGAGCCTGAAGTTCTGGGAACTGGAACAGCTCGGCCTGCCGCTGCTGGTGATCCTGGTGGTGCAGGTGCTGGTGATGGTGCTGCTGTGCGTATTCCTGCTGTTCCGCCTGTTTGGCGGCAACTACGACGCGGCGGTGTTGTGTGCCGGCTTCATGGGCCACGGCCTGGGGGCCACGCCCAATGCGGTGGCCAACATGGGCGCGATCTGTGATCACTACAAGGTCTTTTCCTACAAGGCCTTCATCATCGTGCCGCTGTGCGGTGCGGTATTGATCGACATCGTGGCGATCCCGCTGATCACCTGGTTCATCAACGCCTTTGCCTGATCAGCGCCCCGGCGTCAGCTCTTGCCCCGGGCTGTTCGGGGCCGGGCTTGCGTGCTGCAGCCAGTGCAGCAGCAGCGGCCAGAGCCGGCTTTCGAAGCGGCTGTGGAAGAAGGCGAAGTGGCCGATCTCGACCTCACCGATGTCCTCGGGGCGAATGCGCCAATGGGTGCGCGTGCTGTTGTCGAAGTAGCCCAGTAGCCGCTCGATGGCTGCCACGGTGCCAAAGGGGTCGTCGCTGACGCTGATGGCGAGGATCGGGGCGCTGACCTGGGCGAAGGGCTGCCCACTGCGCTCTGCGGCCAGCCTGCGGCCGCTGGGGCGGCCTTCGTAGCGTGGATGCGGGGTGGCCCAGTCGCGGACCACCCCGGCGGGGGTGTCTTCCATCCAGCCCAGGCGCTTGCCGGGGAAGTAGCCGTACAGGCGGGTCAGCAGGGGCATCAGCACATGCCACTTGCCCAGCATGCGCCAGCGTTGGGCGGGCACGTAGTCGCGCCAGTAGGCGAACTGCGCGCCCATGGTGGCCGCGCGGCGGATCACCCCGGCGGAGGCCGCCAGGCCCAGGGCGCAGCCGCCGAAGCTGTGGCCCACCACGTCGATCGGTTGCCCGGGAAACTCGCGCCGGGCGCGTTGCAGCATGGCTTCGAAATCCAGCGCGCCCCAATCCGACCAGGATGCCTTGAGCCCCTTGAGCGAGGCCGGGCGCGACTCGCCGATGCCGCGGTAGTCGTAGGTCATCACGTCTAAGCCGTTGGCGAACAGGTAGTCGGCGAAGCGAAAGTAATAGCGGCAGCGCACCGAGGTCGCGGCGTTGATGATCACCACTGCGCGCGCCGGATCGGCTTGCGCGTGGCGCCAGCTGAAGCCGCCAAGGCGGAAACCGTCCGCCGCCACTTCGCTGAAGCGTTCACTGGGGCCGGGCGCCGGCTCGGCAGTGGCGGGGCGGGCGGCAGGCAGGTCGGGCGAGGGCAGCAGGGACATGGGCGGTTGTTCCTTGGCGGCTGTAACGGGCCGGAGCGACCCCTGGCGTTCAGCGACGATTTTTTTGTGCGCCCATTAATACCCGGGCGATCCACAGCGCGGCAACTGCCAGGGCACCCAGCAACAGGGTGCTGGTGCCCTGCCAGAGCAGCTCGATATAAAACTTGGTGGGCTGCAACGCCTGGCTGTAGGCGAGCTTCGGCCCGGCACGGTTGCTGGTGACGATCTGTCCGTCCAGCAGCGCGCTTACCAGGGTCCAGCCCAGCAGTGCAGTCAGTGCCAGCAGCACGCTGCCGATCAGCAAAAAAAACCAGGCCCCGCTGCGGGTCTTGCCGGGCTGGGGGTGGGGCAGGCGGACTCGGGTTCGCTTCTGGTTCACGAGAGCAGTTCCTTTGCGCCCGGATGGGCGGATGCCTGCAACTTTACTCCCAGGCGGGCCCATGGGAATAATCCGGGCCCGGTCGAGCCCGGGTATCCCTATTCGTCGATGGAGCCTTGAGCATGGAAGTGAAGAACCAGATGAGCCCGGAACAATGCCAGGGCATGGACGATATCCGCCGGGAAATCGATGCCCTGGATCGAGCGGTCATCGCCTTGCTCGGCGCGCGCTTCCAGTACGTACTGGCGGCATCGAAATTCAAGACCTCGGCGGCCACCGTACGCGCCGAGGAGCGTTTCAAAGCCATGTTGGCCACTCGTCGCGATTGGGCGGCGGCCGAAGGCCTGAACCCGGATGCCATCGAGAAGATGTACAGCGATCTGGTGCAGCATTTCATCGCCGAGGAGATGAAGCATTGGCAGGCGGCGCAGGCTCCGAGCCGAGGGGCTGGTCCCCTAGCCTAGGTACCTTTGGTTAAAGGCCTCACGCCGAATCGATCTAAACCGCCCTGTGTCAGGTTTTACACTCAATAGCAGGAGCTATGGGCGAGCCTGGTTGCACAAGGCGAGCGAGGGTTTTCATTCGGCTTCTGGTCTGAGACATGGCCTGGCCATTCAAGATGAAGCAGGGGAGACCCGGGCGCTGCCGTCCCGGGGCCAGAGGCCTGACGGTGGCGTCCCATTCAGTGGTTCGAGACGAACCCGGGAGTGGTCATCATGAAGTCCTTTTCTATGAGTGTCCTGTCAGGTGTTATCGCGGTGCTGCTATTGGCTGCACCAGTGAGCGTGCGCTCCGCCTCCACCAGCAATGAGCCGATCGACCCGGCTGGCGTGCAATTGGAGCCGCTGCAACAGAACGGCATTTCCTATGTCAGCGGCGGCATCGGCCTGGACGAGTCGCGGGCCATTCAGCAGGCCAAGGGTTACAACCTGCACATGACCTTTTCCGTCGGCTCAGGGAATGAATACACCTCGGATGTCGATGTGCTGATCCAGAACCCGCAAGGGCATCAGCTGTTGAGCCTGAGCGGAGCGGGCCCGATCGTCTTTGTGCAGTTGCCGGCCGGCAGATACCAGGTCATCACCACCCGCAAAGGGCTGGAACAGCGCAGCATGGTCGATATGAAAGTGGCGGCTATGCGCGATCTCAACATCCACTGGAATAACGGTTACTGAGAGAGGGGTGGTGGGGTGGCCGGCGTTGAGCATGGGTGATGCCCAATTCCAGGTCTGAAAACCCTGAATCGAAAGGTTCAGGGTTTTTGCTATTGGCTGGGAGAGGGCGCGCTTGTCTGGTGCGGGGCGATTCACATCATTTCCACACAGGCCAAGCCATCATGCGTCACCGCACGCAACGAGCCTGACAGGCGATCCGAATATGAATCTGAGTGTTCTCTATGCATTGGCTGCCGCCGCCTTGTTCGGCGCCAGTACGCCGCTGGCCAAGCTGTTGGGGGTGGATGTTGCGCCGATGCTCCTGGCCGGGTTGTTGTATCTGGGCAGTGGTGTCGGCCTGGCCATTGTTCGTTTCGCTCGGGATCGAGGTTGGCAACGTACGGGGCTGACGGTGCGCGAGTGGCCGTGGCTGATGGGAGCCATCCTCTTTGGCGGCGTGCTTGCCCCGGTCGCCCTGATGTTCGGCCTGACACGGACGGCGGGTGCCACCGCCTCATTGATGCTCAACCTGGAGTCGGTACTCACGGCGTTGCTGGCGTGGGTGGTGTTCAGGGAGAACGCCGATCGACGGATCGTGATCGGCATGATTGCCATCGTATTAGGCGGGATCGTTCTGTCATGGCCGCACCAGAGCGCCACTGCGCATGACTGGACGGGACCGCTGGCGGTGGCTTTCGCCTGCCTTTGCTGGGCCATTGATAACAACCTGACCCGGAAAGTCTCCGCCTCGGATGCGCTGTTCATTGCGGGCAGCAAAGGCTTGGCGGCGGGGGTGGTCAACACCAGCCTGGCGTTGGCCATCGGCGCGCAACTGCCTGCTGTGACCACGCTGAGCCCGATACTGCTGGTGGGGTTTCTGGGGTACGGCGTCAGCCTGGTGTTGTTCGTCCTGGCCCTGCGTGGGCTGGGCAGTGCGCGAACCGGGGCGTACTTCTCCACGGCGCCATTCCTGGGAGCAGTGATCTCGATTCTGATCCTGGGCGAGCCGGTTTCTCTGTGGTTCCTGGTGGCGGCGGCACTGATGGCCATCGGCGTGTGGATTCACCTCATGGAGAATCATGCCCACGAGCATCAGCATGAGCCTCTCGCGCACAACCATCGCCACCGGCATGACGAGCACCACCAGCATGAACACGGCTTTGAGTGGGACGGCTCAGAGCCCCACAGTCATCCCCATGAGCACGCGCCGATCCGGCATAGCCACGCGCACTTCCCCGATATTCATCATCGGCACAAGCACTGAGCGGGCCGGTTACTTTCAGTCACCAGGTGAGGGCTTGCGCTGCTCGGACCTGCTCTTTGCTCTGCGCCGGTCGCTGCCAAATCAGCGGCCGGGCGTAGGAACCCGATCATAAGATGCGTACCAGCACCCAGCGCTTTGGGTGTTGTTTGCTGTCTATGCGTTATGGCATCTGTACGCGGGCACGCTTCGGCGTGGCCGGATCTTGTGACCATTTCCTACCCCGCGTGCCGCTGTTCGATCTTCTGGCCTGCGCCGATCAGCGCATACGCGTCCTCCACAAGCTGGTGAACAGCCTGTCCTGCATGACCGCGCAAGCTGCCGACGCCAGCGATCTGTTCCAGATCGCCGACATCGCCTCGTTGCTGCTCGGTGATGGCGTGGCCCTGCTCGATGTGGCCCAGGGGCAGGCGATGGAGGCTGTAGGCGGGGCCGCTGATCGGCGCAGGCAGATAATGAGTGAAGGCAGCCAGGATCGATAGGATTCGGGCTACCTTCAAACTGGCCTGACGCAGCCCTTAAGTCCCCACAGGGGGGGCAGCCTGAAGGGTTGGCAAACTGAGAGAGTGCCGGCAAGCCACGACTTGAGTCGGGTCATGGGGGGGCGGGGTATTTCTGCCGGGGTGCAACACTCTTGGCGGTGCAGGTTATACGGGGAAGGGCCAAATCTCAGGCAACAAAAAACCCGCACTAGGCGGGTTTCTTGGTTGCTTTCACGTGATGCATACACCACCTGAAAGCTGAAGGTGGTGCCCAGAGACGGAATCGAACCGCCGACACGGGGATTTTCAATCCCCTGCTCTACCGACTGAGCTATCTGGGCAACGGGGCGCATTAAACGGGTTTTTCAGG